>Ga0256824_10000664_pt1 | contig 13322 bp, 15 predicted proteins | sample CV67metaG_FD_191570 | JGI IMG/M metagenome (GOLD analysis project Ga0256824, IMG submission 191570) | Hydrothermal vent microbial communities from East Pacific Rise, Pacific Ocean - CV67 | ecosystem: Environmental > Aquatic > Marine > Hydrothermal vents | place: Pacific Ocean: East Pacific Rise...
TATATGTTACACTTGATGAAACAATTGAAGGATTCAAAGGTCTTCTTGAAGGTAAATATGATCACATGAATGAAGCTGCATTCTACATGGTAGGAAACATTGCTGAAGCTGTTGCTAAAAACGATAAGATTAACGCTAAGTAATCTTAGTTCTAATCTTTAAAGGATAATTATGGAACTTATGAAGCTAGAAATAGTCACACCAAATGGTGTGATTTTTGACGCTGAAGTAAAACAAGTAACATTGCCAGGGAGTGAAGGTGAGTTTGGTGTTTTAGCCAACCATGCAACTTTGGTTTCGTTACTTGATACAGGTGTCATCGTAATCGATAAAGCAGACGGAAGTGAAGTAGCAGTAGCTATCAACTCTGGATATGTGAAAGTCGAAGAAGAAAAAACAACTTGTATCGTAGATGGTGCAGTTGCTCTAAGTGGTGAGGATAGTGACCTAGCTAAGGCACTTGAAGCAGCAAAAGAGTTACTTAAAAGTACTGAAGCGTCTAACACTGCTATCGCATCTGCGGTTAGTAAGGTAGAGCAAATCGGAAAGTCTTTCTAAATTGGACTCTCTTTTTAATTATTTTATCCATGGTAGTGCAATAACTTTTATTGTACTCCTTGGACTTTCTATCTATTTTATCGCTACTTTTTGGGTCTTTTTAGATAGATTCTACATTTTAAATTCACGCATTAAATCAGAAGCTGCATCTCTAAAATCATTGTATACAGGTCAGTCAAAATCAGTGGCGAGTAATTCACTTATTTTTACTTATCTGTCCCGTGTGAATAAACCGAATAAAGCCATACTAGAAGCAGCATCATCTGATGCTATAAGAGTTTCAACAAAAGGTTTAACGTGGCTTTCTATTATTGCTTCTACCTCACCTTTTATTGGTCTTTTTGGTACTGTTATAGGGATACTTGAGACATTCTCAAAATTAGGTTCTCAATCAAGTGCATCACTCTCTGTGGTAGCACCTGCTATCTCAGAAGCACTTATTGCCACAGCTGCAGGTATTGCAGTGGCAATTTTTGCATATACCTTTCACCTTATTTTAAAACGTAAAGCATATGAACTTTCGTCTTTACTTTCTTCTCAATCAGAAGTAATACTTTCTCAGGTTAGTGAGGAAATATAGATGTTTTCTTGGGATGATAGTCCAGATTTGAATATCACGCCCTTAGTTGATGTCATGCTTGTACTTATGGCTATACTTATGGTGACAGCACCAACCATTACTTTTCAAGAACAAATAGCCTTGCCACAAGGTTCTAAGACAGTGAAGGTAACAAAGCCCAAAACATTAACTATACGTATGGATAAAAATAAAAAGATTTATTTGAATAATGATACGTATGGATTAGATACTTTCGCAGATGATTTTGTGAATCAATCAGTAAAATATGATAAAAACTCAGAAGTATACATACATGCAGATGAAAAGTTACAATATAAAAATGTGATGTATTTACTTAAAAGTGTAAAAGCAGCGGGCTTTGAGAAAGTATCGCTTATTACAGAATAAGATAATAATATGGTAGAAAAATCTCCTAAATTGCTCTGGGGTGCGATAGCTTTTGCTATTTATTTCACTTTAGTTGGGTTACTTATATTTTATTTTAATACACGTAGTGAAGATAAATCTAAGCATTATGTAAAAAAAGATGAACACCGTATTCAGGTAGCACTCTCCGCGCCTAAAAAAGAAAAAGTAGCTAAACCAAAACCTAAGAAAAAAATAACACCTAAAGTAAAAAAGAAACCAAAACCAAAGCCTAAAATTAAGTCAAAAGTAAAAGATACGAAGAAAAAAGTGATTAAAGAGAAAGTGGTTAAAAAACTAAAGAAAAAAAAAGATGAAAATTTAACAAAACCCAAAAAATTAAAAATTAAAAAGCCTAAAAAAGCCATTGATCTTTTTTCAAAGGTTAAGGTAACGAAAAAGAAATTAGATATTAAAGTAACGGATAGTCCTATCCAGAAAAAAGTAAAAAAGAATTTTATAAAAGTTACAGATGCTCCACCTAGTGCAATTGACCGTATTAATGATTCACTCAAAAATCAAAAAAATAGCAACAGTGGAGAAGAAAGTGCCTATTTTGCTAAAGTAGAGGAAATGCTTGACACATGGCCAGCACAGAGTAATTTTTTAGGGGAGAAGGCTACGGTAACATTATTTATTAAACCTACAGGACAATTTGAATTTCAAGTGACATCTGGATCAAATAACGAAATCTTTAGTCAAAGTGTTATGGACTTTTTGAAACAATTGCAAGGTATAGGTTTCGGTAGACATAATGCAGGGCGTACCTATGAATTTGAAGTTGAATTTAGTACCAAAGAGTGAAAGTGTAAACAAATCATAAGATTTCACAAGATATACTTAAACATAAAAATACGCTAAATGTATTTTTGTGTTAGAAAAGCCAACCTATATGTGTATAGGACGGAAAGCTAAGGATTCATACGAATAAGCCCAGCTATCTAAACGTTTAATTCCACCTTATATTACATCTTAGGAGATAATCTTTAAATGAAAGAAAAATTTCAACAATATTTATATAAATTATTAGAATTGGAGGGGAGTGATCTGCATTTTAAGGCAGGTTCTTCAGTACATATGCGTGTGAATGGTGAACTTCTCACACTCAAAGATGATAATCTTAACAATGAAGATCTACTGACTATAGCCGAAATAATACTAAGTACGCCACAATATAATACACTGATGGAAAATAAAGAACTAGATTGTTCTTATAATTTAGAGAAGCATAAACGTTTTCGTGTAAACTTTTTTTATCAAGTGAATGGTTTGAGTGTTGTACTTCGTGTTATTCCTGAAGAAATTCTCTCTATAGATGAATTACATCTTCCTGAAATAGTGAAGAAGTTAGCTGATTTAAATCATGGACTTGTACTCGTAACGGGGACGAGTGGATCAGGAAAGTCTACGACATTGGCAGCAGTCATAGATAGAATAAATAAAACAAAAAGAAAGCATATTATTAGTATTGAAGATCCTGTGGAGTATTTACACAATGAAGACAAATGTTTAATCTCTCAGCGTTCTGTAGGAACAAGTACCCATTCTTTTGCAAATGGGTTGAGAGCAGCACTGAGAGAAGATATTGATATTATCTTCATAGGGGAACTACGTGATTTTGAAACCGTAGAAATAGCATTACATGCAGCAAATACTGGACACTTGGTGGTTTCAACGTTACACACGTTAGATGCAAAAGAGACTATCTCGCGAATACTTGGTATGTTTCCTAAAGAAGAGCAAGAACGTGTACGTATGACACTTTCTTTTTTACTTGAAGGTGTTATTTCTCAAAGACTTGTTGTGACTAAAGATAAAAAGAGAATACCTGCGGTTGAAGTGATGATGAAAACAAAAAGAATTTCGGAACTCATCGCTGAAAATAGAGATGATGAAATTTTAGAAAGTATTAGCAAGGGAAAAGAAATATATGGTTCTCAATCATTTGATCAATCTTTATTTGAACTGTATAGTCAAAATATAATAGGAAAGTCAGTGGTATTACGTAATGCAACAAATCCATCTGATATGAGCTTAATGCTTCAAGGAATAAGACAAGCATCTGGGCATGAAAATATAGAAAGTATAGGGAAACCAGTACGAAGCGCATTTGATCTAAAATAGAAATTAGAGTTTAATATTAATTAATGAAGATTTAACACAGGCCTGATATAATGCTTATGAAAAGACTATATTTAAGGAAGCATTTTGAGAGTTTTATTATTTTTATTCATAGCATTAAATCTATATGCAGTAGATGCAACACTTAAGATTGAAAAAGATGTAGAGCAACGTGCCCGTATTGCTATTGTTGATGCTTCACCTGTCGTGAATACTACATTTTTTAAGATACTCCTTTCTGATTTTAAAATATCAGGACATTTTTTAGCTGATAGTACACATCATAAAGGGGATGTTAATTCTAATTATTTATTGCCCGTATTAAAGAGTAAAGAGTATGTGCTTAAATACACACTGACACAGCAAACAGGTACAAAGCTTATTGTACGTCTTTTAAAAGCATCAGACAGTACAGAAGTATTTAAAAAAACATATACAATTCCTACAACCAATAAAATGCCATTTTTGGCACATAAAGCAGTAAGTGACATTAACAATGTTTTGAAGTATTCAGATATTTCATGGATTAATCGTTATGTGATATTTTCACGTTATACCACACCAAGACATAGTGAAATACTTTTAGCTGATTATACATTTAATTATAAAAAAGTGATTATTAAAGGGGGACTAAACCTCTTTCCTAAGTGGGCAGATGCAGAGCAAAAAAGTTTTTATTATAGCTCTTATACAGGATTAATGCCAACACTCTATAAGATAAATATCTACTCAGGAGTGAAACAGAAAATAGTAGCTTCTGAAGGGATGTTAGTATGTTCTGATGTGAGTAAAGATGCTACAAAACTTTTACTTACTATGGCACCCAATGGACAAGCAGATATCTATGAATTTACAGTAGGTTCTAAAGCAAAGACAAGGATTACAAAATTTAATGGCATAGACGTTAATGGAAAGTATATAGATAATGAAAGTCGTATAGCATTTATCTCTAATAGATTAGGGTATGCGAATGTGTTTAAAAAATCTATTCATTCTGCTGCAGTATCACAAGTAGTCTATCATGGGCGTAATAACAATGCTGTGGATGCCTATGGTGATAAGATTGTCTATTCTAGTAGAGAGAGTAAAAATAGTTTTGGTGCTAATACGTTCAATCTCTACTTAACGTCATCACAAGGTTCTGGTACGCGACCATTGACCACTACTGGAGCCAATCAATTTCCAAGATTTTCTTCAGATGGCTCTGTCATACAGTTTATAAAACACAGAGGGCGTGGCTCTTCCATAGGATACACGAACTTAACAAGTCATCAAAGTTTGCTTTTCCCACTTTCTGGGCGAAAAATACAGTCTATTGACTGGTAAGAGACTATAGTATAAAAGGATATAGAATGATACATAAATCACTACTCATCACTGCAACAATTTCAGCACTTTTTTTAAGTGGATGTAGTCAAAAGGCACCTGAGTTAAATGGTGCACAAGCAGGAAAAAACAATGTTTCCGATGCCACACAAATAGCATCTGAAACAGTCACCATTAATGAAAATGCGTATGGCAATGAAAATGCTACGAATGGACAAAAAGGTGCCAGTGCAGGAAAATATAATAGTAGTAGTGACGGATTCCAAAGTATTTACTTTGGGTTTGGGGCTTATGGTATCTCATCTGCAATGGAAAATCATATTGCAACCAATACAAACATTGTTACTAATGCAAATGGCAGAATAAAAATAGAGGGTAACTGTGATGAATTTGGTACAGATGAATATAATTATGCGTTAGGATTGAAACGTGCAAAAGCAGTTAAGGATAGTATTGTTGCTCAAGGGGTGAGTGCTAGTAAAATGGTTATTATCTCTTATGGAGAGAGTAATCCTGTTTGTTCTAATCCTACTGATGGATGTTACTCACAAAATAGAAGAGTTGATCTTCGTTTAGTAAAATAGGAAAGATATGAAACGTTTAGTACAAGTAGCACTATTTTTGAGCATGAGTAGTGCTTTACTTTTGGCAGAGCCTTCTGTGTACGGTAACAGTAATGGTGGATTCTCTTCTCCTGATAAAGCAATAGGTAAAAATAAGAAAACGATTGCGTCATTAAAAAGAAAAATAGCACAACAGAATGAACGTATAGATGGGTTACGGAGTATAGTTGAAGGATTAAGTGCGACTGTACATGAGTTACAACAGGGGACACAGGGACAACAAAGTAGCAGCGACGATGGGACATTACTGAAAGAGCTAGGATTGATGATAGATAAAATCAATGGTGATTATGTAAGTAAAGCAGAGCTTCAAAAAGCACTAGGTGCTAAAGATAAGTATGTCCCTTCACATAGAGATGTAAAAAAGAAGACTAAAGCTAAAAGTACTATAGACCCACTTGAGGGGAAAAGTACAAAAAAACTTTATAGTGAAGGGGTAAGACTTTTTGTCAAAAAACGCTATGATGAAGCAAAAAAAAGATTTGTAATTACAGATACAAAAGGGCATAAACCAGCGGCATCAAATTATTACCTAGGTGAGATATCGTACTACACCAAGCAGTATGAAGATGCTATCTTTTACTTTAAGAAGAGTGCAGGACTTCATGATCAGGCTTCATACATAGATACATTACTCCTTCATACTGCTATTTCATTAGAAAAAAATGGTGAAAAGGCACAGGCAAAGGCATTTTATGAAAATATCATAGCTAACTATGAAGGTAAAAAATCAGCAAGTATTGCAAAACAAAAGTTAAAGAAGTTATAGATGATATGTATTAAACGATTTTTTCTATCTTTTTCTTGTTTCAGTAGTCTACTTTTAGCAGAAACAATATTTTATGATGATGAAGTACCTGAACTCCCTATAATAAAAGAGTTGAAACATGAACTTATTCCTGTATCTAAAACAGTATTTAAGGTACTAGATTTAGCTACAGAAGAAGAAAAAGTTATTGATTTGACAGGAGAAAACTTTGTTATTGTCTCTGTACGAGAAAAGGGAAGTGATGGACGATTTTATGCAGTTGATACTGATGGCACTGTATGGTGGTCTGGACCTGTAACTTCGGGAGCTCCTGAGTTCAGAAGTCCTTCAGGAGTTTTTTCTATTATTCATAAAAAACGTTACCATATGTCTACAGCATTCCCAGATGAATCAGGGATTAATAATATGGACTATATGATGAAATTTACCCGTAATGGACACGCATTACATAAAGGAAGTGTTGATTGGATGTCTCATGGTTGTATTCATCTAGACCCTAAAGACGTACCTGTTATTTATAACTGGTCAACATACAAGACTAAAGTAGTGATTACACGGCATAGTTATATGCCTTTTGCAAAAGATGATCTTCGTAAAATATATTTAAGAAGATAGCTCTTTTGCTTTTTCATAGGCTTGTTCTATAGCATCTATACAAGAGGCTCTTACATTTCCATCTTCTAAAGCACCATAACCTGCTGCAGTGGTACCACCAGGACTCATGACGTTGTCTTTGAGTAGTGAGGGGTGCATCTCTTGTATGAGTTCACTAAACCCTGCAAATAATCCTCTCATGGTAGCCATGGCATCTTCTCTTTTGAGACCTTGTTTGACTGCACCATCTGTAAGTGCTTCAGCAATGAGAGCCAAATACGCAGGACCTGAACCAGCTAAAGCGGTAGCAACATCTATCTCTTTTTCGCTTTCTAACCAAAGTGTATTACCCACTGCATTTAAAATAACAGTTGCATCTTCTTTTCCTTTATCATCCCCCGTAAGTGTGGTCATAGACTTGCCTATGCTTGCAGCTAAGTTTGGCATACTCCGTACCACAGCTTTTGGTTTAAAATGTTTTTTTAATGTTTTAACAGGTACACCTGCTAAAACAGAGATGAGTAAATCAGCTTTACCCTGAAGTTTTTTACTTACTTCTGCGACATTAGCAGGCTTAACACAAAGTACAACGGTTTTATGTGAAACATCAAACTCATCCATGAGAAATTTATTGACTTTTACACCAAGGCTTTTTTCAAAGGCATCTAAGTTTTCCATATTTCTACCAACTACTTCTATGTGGTATTTACCTTTAAGACCTTTTGCGATACTCAGTCCCATGTTACCATTACCTATAAATGTGATTGTTCTCATTTGTCACTCTCTTCATATTAAATTAGATAGATTATAACACAAAATTTTCTGCGTGCGTTTGCTTACGTACCTTTATTTGGTATAATAAGCCCAATAATGATTTAGGATAAATAAATGGAAGCATTTTTACAAGAAGCCAAAGCTTCAAGTAGAGTACTCTCAACATTGAGTGGTACCCAAAAGAACAAGATACTCAAAGCCATGGCACAAGGTTTGAGAGATAACAAAAAAACTATATTAGAAGCCAATGCCTTAGATATGGCAGATGCTGAAACTAATAACCTTACCGCAGCACTCAAGGACAGACTTCTTTTAGATGAAGGAAGAGTTGAGGGTATGGCAGTAGCGATAGAAGAGATAGCAGCCCTCAAAGAACCAGTAGGACGTGTACTCGATGGTTGGTATGCAGATGCGGGGTTTAAGATAGAAAAAGTTTCTGTACCTATTGGTGTCATAGGGGTCATCTATGAATCACGTCCAAATGTAACTGCTGATGTTGGCGCTCTGTGTTTCAAAAGTGGTAATGTTGTCATACTCAAAGGTGGTAAAGAAGCAGAGCATTCAAATAGAGCTATTGCGAATGTATTGCAAGGTGTACTTGAAGCACATGAATTACCTAAAGGAGCCATTGCTCTTTTACCAGACTCTTCTCGTGAGGGTGTGGCAAAGCTCATCAAACAAGATGAATATGTAGATCTTATAGTACCACGTGGTGGAGAGGCACTTATAAAGTATGTTTCTTCTAATGCCACTGTGCCAGTAGTAAAACACGATAAAGGGCTTTGTCATACTTATGTAGATGAAGATGCAGACTTTGAAAAGGCACTTGCTGTGATGATAAATGCTAAGTGTAGACGTACAGGGATCTGTGGTGCATTAGAGACCTTGCTTATTGACGTTGCCATAGCAGAAGAGATACTCCCACGTGTTAAAGAAGCCTATGATGCGCAAGGTACAGATGTAAGAGGCTGTCCTAAAACCCAAGAGATTATAGAGGTAAACCCTGCCAACACAGAAGACTATGCTACAGAGTACTTAGATAACATTTTGACCATCAAAGTAGTAGAAGGCGTAGAAGGTGCCATAGCTCACATAGAGCAGTATGGTTCACAGCACTCTGAAGCTATCATCACAGAGAACTACACCACAGCAGAACATTTCTTAAACAGTATAGATGCAGCTTGTGTTTACTTGAATGCTTCTACGCAGTTTACAGATGGGGGTGAGTTTGGGTTTGGTGCAGAAGTGGGCATTAGTACGAACAAATTACATGCTAGAGGTCCAATGGGTGTGAGTGAACTTACTACGTATAAATATAAGATTTATGGGAATGGTGAGGTTAGGTAGTTGATATTCAACGCCAGACCCATAACCTTCTAACCTTATTTTCTACCAACCCAGAGAACAATCAAATAAGTATACGAGACAAGAGAAAATAAAAGCTTATTCTCCCACGAAATAGGCTTTAAAATACTCTTCATACTGCTTTTTGGCACGAAGGATAGAGCGTCGCAAAGAGATATAGAGAGGTTTAGTCGTAGAGATTTTACGATAACTCTTTGCCTCTTTTCCATTGAAATACCGCTCGTTGATAAGGAGTATTTCTCCGTGTAATTCGACATCAATATCATTCTCTGATTCAAACTTTTTCTCTATAAAATCATAAGAGTAACGAAAGAACTTCCCCTCTTTATATAGATAACCATTCCAATATGTATTGGGACGAAGTCCTTCTCGTTTGATAGTCTCATAATATCCAAAAATGTGAGGAGAGAGACGCTCGATGATAATTGTCCCTGCAATTATCTTCCCTAGGGCATGCTCATCTCCATCCAAGACTAACTTAGCCTCAACAAGGTCATAACGCCCTGAAATATCGGGTACAGTCTTGATAGGAGTTGTTGTCGCGGCACACGCTTCTAGTACAAAAAGCAGAAAGAGCAATAGCGCTAGTGTAGTACGTATATTTCTATAGTGATATATCTTTTTCATAGTGCAAAGTATAACACAACTCTCAACAGTCTTTCTTTTATTAGACTTAAGGACTTACACTACACTTAAACTTAAGAACTTAAAACTTAGAACTTAGAACTTAGAACTTAAGAACTTAAGAACTTAAGGGTCCAACTTAAGGGTCAGGCGTTGAATATCTACTAAATTTACGCTATACTAAACAAAAAAGAAGAAAAAATGCCAAGAAGACCACGTATAGACTTAGCAGGGTATCATCATGTGATGAATAGAGGGGTGAACCGTTCTGATATATTTGTAGATGATAGTGACTATGAAGTCTTTTTAAAAATAGTTTGTAAGGCGTGTAAAGACTATATGGTAGTGTTACATGACTATTGTTTGATGACTAACCACTTTCATCTACTTGTTGAGACAAGGATGGAGAACCTCTCTTTGTTTATGAAATATGTTAACTCCAATTATGCTATTTATGCGAACAAAAAGCAGAAACGTTCAGGACACTTTTGGCAGGGTAGGTTTTATTCGCGTTATATAGCGAATGATACCTACTATTATACACTTATACGATACATAGAACAAAACCCTATAGAAGCTGGATTAGTAAGTAGTGTAGGAGAATACCCCTATACGCTAGGCTCTGTCATAGCCAATAGACAAACTCCTTTACCTTGTACGAAAGAGTCTAAACTTTTAGCAGAGCTAGACTATGAAAATATACAAGACATGATAGGTGTGTCACTAGATGAAGAGGCAACTGAGCAACTTGAAGAGATACAAAAACAAAAGAGTGTAGTGAGTGGCGGTGTTAAGAAAACTGCTAATATGACAACATTGGAAGAACATTTTAAAGTCCTGGAGCGCAATGATGGTATAAAAGATGCATTTGATGATGGCTATACACAGGCAAAGATAGCAGCGTATTTGGGTGTATCGCGCTCGTTGATTTCTAAATTGCTTAAAGGTAGATATTCAACGCCTGACCCCTAGTGGAAGAGATTAAGCTTTATGCTGTAGAATACAAATATATAAATAAAAGGATAAAGAAATATGAAAAAAATTTCAATAATTTTTACAGGCTTATTTTTAGTCTTAGGTATGGGAACATGTTTTGCAAGTAGTGCTAACAATCAAGTATTTAGTGTAGACAATGCAAAAGGTGAGATAAATGCAAAGAGTATAGAAAAAGCATTTAATGAAAATGGTATGCATGTAGATGTCAATAATGATATGAACTCAATCTTTGAAAAAAGATATAAAAAGGTACATCATAAAGCCTACAATTTAGCGATATTTAGTAACCATAAGTCAGTGGCAAAGCTCATGAAGAAATATCCAAGTATTGGACGTATTACGCCTTTGTCTATGTCTATCTATGCGGATGAAAAAAACATGATAAATGTTTCTACATTATCGTTAAAAGGTATGGCAAGAATTACTCAAATACCTGAAAATAATCCAGATTTGATAGCCTATGCAAAGATACTAGATGTTGCTCTACATAAAGCACTGCCAAATGGTAAGTACCTTGCACAAGAGAGTAGTGTAAAAGCAACAGATAAAAAATTGACTTCTGATTTTACTATGGAGCTTGAACTTGAAGATGATATGACATATATCGATGCAAAAGAATCCTTTGAAGAAGAGTTCGAAAGTGAGATAGGACCAGTTGGTTTCTTAGTACCTAAAAAGTATAATCTTCAAGAAGATGTAATGAAAGCAAATGGTGACAATGACTATGAATTTTATGATACATATTCTATTATTCGTTTCAATGTCATTTTTCCAGTCTCTAAAAACCACCCAGATGCGGGTTCATACGCACCTTTTTCATTGGCTATGTATAAGAAAAAAGGTAAGGATGTTATGCATATAAGTTTCCCATCTATAGACAATTGGATAGATGATCTTGGCATTACAGATAAAGAGGTGATTGCTGAGGTTCAAAAAACCCATAAAATGGTAGTAGATATACTTAGTGAATTAACCGAATAATATAACTTTATTGGTGGGTTAGAAAACCCACCCTACATTGTATAGATACTGACTACTCCCAGTCAAGTAGACGCTGCTCTCCTTCTAATCCTCTTACATGTGTAACATCTTGACTCATCTCTATGACACCACGATATGTTCTATCTGGGTCACGTACAGCAAAATATTGGATATGGATAAATTGTCCTTTGAAGTTTATCCAGAACTCTGCTAAGTCTTGTCTTCCTGCTTTAAACTCTTCTAAAATTTTAATAACTTGGTCAACTGACTTTGGTGGATGACAAAAACGTACTTCCCGACCGATGATGCCTGCAGACCTAGGAAAGACTCTATCTTCACCACGGTTATAAAATACCACTTGGTCATGCTCATTGACATAGGTGATGTCTACGGGTAAGATTCTAAATATGGAGTTGACTTGTTCGGGAGTTAAATATCCTTCATCATAATGGGTTTTATCGTCTATCCCAAAAGGAAGTTTTCGTTTTTGGGTATCTTGGCTTGGATGAATGTACTCATCTGCTGGGTAAGGAGTAGGAGCTTTATCAAACATCCATCCTATCTCTTTGTCTCCTTCTTTAAATTCTTTCCATTCTTCTTCTGTGAGCATTCCCATAGCACGAGGGAATAAGCGTCCTTCTTCTACATTCATGATTTGCTCTAAAAACTGAAAGAGTTTTGCAATATTAATGCCTATAGACTCAATATCTTCACTTTCAATAGCTTTTCGTGTTACTTTAACTTGTTCACGTATCTGGTCATGGAAAGTCCACATTCCTTGAGAGGGGCTAGTCCAGCCATACTTCTCTAGGTAAGGAAAGAGTTGATTCTCTTTTCGTGTAAAGTGTAGGTCAACTTTGGCTAGTTTTTCAAATATATCTTTATATAACAGGATTTGCTCTTGTATAGAGGTACTCTCTAACTGATGCATCAAATCACGGATATATAGATTTTCTTCCAAGTAGGTACGCACAGGATGTCCATCAGAAAACTCTCCTTCAAATGGAGACACCTCATTATTTAAAAATTCGCTCATGGGCTTAAACCTTTTTTATGTGGAGTATAGTTAAAAGATGAAGCGCTTGTATTGAGCTTAGTCAAGAGAAATTTAATGATTAAAATTTAAAATTTAAAAAGAGATAAAGTTTGCTTAGCTAGAATAACACAAATTTAATATTAGGAACAATCATGACAATTACAAATGAAAATTGTGTCGTAGGTATCGAGTACGAAGTAAAAGAAGCAGGAACAACAGACGTTGTAGACAGTAACAAAGGTGGTCAACCACTAGAGTTTATCATTGGAAAAGGTCAAATTATCCCTGGTCTTGAGACTGCACTTGTAGGTATGTCTGTAGATGAAGTTGGAGATATTATGGTAAAAGCTGCAGATGCATATGGTGATATAAATCCAGAAGCAATGCAAACACTTCCAAAAGACCAGTTTGAAGGTGTTGATCTTGCAGAAGGTATGACACTTTATGGACAAGGTGAAGATGGTCAAACTGTACAAGTAACAGTGAAATCATTTGATGATAAAGAAGTAAATGTAGACTTCAACCACCCACTAGCTGGAAAAGACTTAATGTTCTCAGTAACAGTACTTA
>Ga0256824_10000665_pt1 | contig 13322 bp, 21 predicted proteins | sample CV67metaG_FD_191570 | JGI IMG/M metagenome (GOLD analysis project Ga0256824, IMG submission 191570) | Hydrothermal vent microbial communities from East Pacific Rise, Pacific Ocean - CV67 | ecosystem: Environmental > Aquatic > Marine > Hydrothermal vents | place: Pacific Ocean: East Pacific Rise...
GGTCTTTAAAGTAATCCTCCACGTATGGACGGTGCATCTTGTCACCTGCTACCCATGTCCAACCAAGGTATTGGTATGGTAAAGTGTCTTCCTTGTATTTTTGTTCATCACCTGCATCTTCTTCACCCACCGATTGTCTTACGGTCCATCCTTCGCCTTCATCATCCATGTGAATAAATGTGTATAACTCATACTCATCCTGTTCTTCTGGTGCAGTAATTCCTTCTGGTAAGCGACTTAGCTTCTCCATAAAACACATTGCCATGGCATTACCTTGGCTGTCTAGGTCTACAGATATAGACTTTAATGGATGTAGGATAATCCCCTTCTTTTCTTTCTTCTCTACGATTGCAGAACCCACAATCATCATATTCAGAATTACCATAAATAGTGACTCTCGTATAGCCTGTCTCTCTATCTCGGTATTAATCTGATTAGTTCTCACAGCCAAGGATTTGTATATCTCTACCATTGCAGCAGAGTCTTCACTGCCTATGATTTGCTCGAATGCATCCTGGTCTGGCACAAACCTAAATGAGGATGTGGATGCTGGCAATAGAGTCATTCCCATCTTTGATTTGAGTGTTGATACTAGACGACCACCATAGGACTGAGCCACTGTATCGTCAAACGGAGTACCTTTGTCCGTACCGTCTTTGCGTAATATATATGGAAGCGTCAATCTTGCAAACTCTTCTCCACGTGTCTCATAGTCTTTTCTGTCTGTCACATATTTATCGTAGAACTCTTTAGGTCCCAGTTCACTATACATCATCATTAGCCTCCAAAGCCAAGTTGTGCGATAAGTCCATTACCACCTTTGTCATTAGCCTGTCTTACTAGACCTGTATCATCTGCCACTTTTGGTACTAGGAAATCACTTGCAGAATCTTCTCCTAGCCCACCTTGTCCAGGTTTAAACTTGGATGCGTATTGGTTCTCTGCTTGCTGTGCAGCCAATAGCTTCTCTTGGTCACGTGCATACTTCTCGCCTTCTGCAGCACGATTCATTGCACCCATTTGTGCATTAGCTGCTTCGTCATCAAGCATATTCCTTGCTTTATTCTCACCCTTTGCACGTTCTCTTCCTGCGTCAGAGTTAGCTTGCTCTATCTCCATACGCTCACGCTTGTTGCTATTTGCTATCCTAGCCTGTTTGTCTGCTGCCTTATCTGCTTGTCTCGAAGCATACACCGATGTACCCACTGCTACTGTAGCACCTATCAGTGATGGTATTATTGCTGCTGGTAAAAATGCCATTATCTTACCCCTAAATGTGTTATTCCTGGGACTTCTTTTATCCCTTTTAATTCATCGCCAAATAGATATAAGTTATCTAACAAATATCCATTGTACCTCTGTGCTGTACGCTTTACTTTTTCCATATTCTTATTCATTGGGATAACCACATTATCCTCAGCCAAGATGATACGCTTCACCTCTTTCCATAAAGATAGACACCATTTATTGCCACTAGATACTGGGTACAGCCAATGTACTCCGTCTGGTCCAAGTGTCCCTATTATGCAGTAGTCTCTATTATCTATAATATATGATGACTCCTTTACTGCACGGTCTATATCCTCATCACTCCATCCATGCTCACTGAATAAGTATCGAGCCCTACTTGTTATTTCCTGCATTCTCTATTTCCTTCTCTATTTCATAGATTATTTTTTGTATACCAACCATCTCACCTTGCTTAAATGCCTGGACTTCAACCAAGGGTAGTGTGTTGGGATATCGCTTTTTTAATAGTTCAAGTATCTCTTCTGCTAGTATCATTTTGATTCTCCTAAAGTTTATTGTACCATATCGTTATGAGTATTCAGACTAGATTAAAGAAACAACGCTATGGACCAATGACAATTATAGTGCCAACCAAGGGGGACCTGCTGGATGACAATATAATGATAGAACATATCCGTAAACCAGATACTTACCTTATGGATTTAGTCATGCAGCAGTTCTATAATCCACCCATAAGAGACCGATATTTCCCTTCCTATATATATACAGTCAATAAATATCACGATTCCATCGTGACCTCAACCAAGCATATCCGTGATAAATCCATGGCAGTCTTACTTAATAGACACCTTGTAGGTAAGCTTATATATTACTATCTGCACCCTAATCAGTTTGGTGGTGCATTTGAGCACTATGCATATGCTTGGATACACAATGCCCTCTGTGCCATGAGACAAGCAACACTAAAACAACAATACAACCAAGGGCTCATAGGCTCCTGGAATAGTGTAAAGCCATGGACCAATGGAAATGAACCCTTTGTTAAACCCATGGGTAACAGAGCTATGCTTGCCTTGGCTGAGAGACTACATGATGTACTTGTACCTAGGATGGAGTATATAGCTAAGCGAAGTAGGATAACACTCTACAGTTAGACTTCAAAAAATGGAGTATATACTTAAGAAGGTAGACTTAAGTTTTAGCTAAGATTAGTCAAAAGATGAAGTATATAAATGAGAAAACATGTATATAACCTTACCTTATACAGTTCAGAAAATGAAGTATACAAATGAGGAGATATATACTTAAGATTAGATTAAGATTAGTCTATTTTTGATATATATACTTAAGTGGCTATGTATACCTCGAGAGTTATGGATTTCCCCCATAGGTCATTGCATGGGACTTGCTTGGTTGCTTGGTGTGGTGTCTGCGTAGATAGCTTCCCATCAGTGGGAAACCACCACTCTAGTAGTATAAAAATAGTGTCTGCATCCTCACTCCCTAGTGAAACCATACTATATTGTTTGTCCAAGCTACACTCTTGTACCATTTTTTACACCACTAGATTGGTGGACACCCCAACTCTCTCGTATCTGTGGTAAGTAAGTGTACAGTATCTAATGTACGAATCTGGTCTTATAGGTATGCATGGCTTCTTATAATGTGTGGCAGTTACCCCAGATTAATTGTATTATCGAGTCATAGTATATCCTTCATGTTTGGAATTCTTACACATTTAGAACGATGCCAGACTAACCTGTAGCTAACATAAAATGGGATTTTATGTTATCTAAAGGTATAGTCCAGCACAACCTATCTGTTACAAAATTAAAAACACAAAGGATACACGATGAACGAACAAAAATTAACCTGGGCTAATGCCTCACATTACGAGAAGGCTCATGCATACCTAGAAGAACAGAGTCTACCATTAGATAATGAACACCTATACTCACAGCTCCTCGAGAGCCAGGGACTTACCACCAACCTTATGGACGTAAAAAAGTGGATAAAGAGCTTAAGCTCGAACCTCAATACAGCAGGGTTCTCACTCTAGGGAGTGAGGCTACTGCCTCTATTTTTATTTCTACGAGTGGCTGAGGTCATACTGTGTTCGTATCTATACATAGTGGTGGTGTTCGAGGTGGTGGTGGTGATGACGGGGAAACAATATTGAAATGTATTACCTTGGTTGCTTGGTTGAAATAAGTGCTAAATATCATATGAACAAGTGTTCTTAGAATGTCATCTATAGACGCTGTGGAGGGGCTTAGACGGGTTTTTGAGTTCCCTTTAAGCCTGTAGACGCAATGACATAATATAAAGAGAGAGTATATATGTGGAGTATAGGATAATCCTTTTTTTGGATATAAACTTTTAAACCGAACAAGCTTGACATTTATAACCTTACAGAATTATGACGCTAGTAAACTCAAGCCCTACGGGTTTTGCTTCGTCGTACCTCCTCACCAAAAACTTTACTATCCCCAGAATCCTGTGAAGCTTAAAATGTCAAGGAACTTCGTTTTAAAAATTTATATCGAAAAAAGGATTTAATATGGTAATTTATTTAAGTGATATAGCAAGTATGAGTGTAGTTAATGATTGCGAAGTAATGCATGATGTTATAGTAGCTGAAACGAGTACAGGACTATGGTATTGCAAGAAGTTACAGCCAAGAGATATGGATATGGATAGTGTGCCATTTTATGAAGCTAAAGAGTGGATGACTAAGCGTTGGGCTCAAATATGTGGTACGGGTAAGTCACATGAGAATGACCAGTTAAGAGATATAGAGTTGAAGCGTATGATACGTGAACAGCAAGAAGAGATGCATGCGACTCCAGTTGATACATATGGATGTGATTTTGATGATTTGATGCCAGGTGCGTCTAGTAATGAATATAAAGATATAAGGTTTGCACTATGATTATGAATGAAGAGATATTTTATGCGATGATGATATTTATAGGGATAGTCCTATTAATGGTATTACAAGCAGTATTGGAGAGTAAGGCTAATGAAGCGATGCAAGAGGATGAAGATATGATAAATGAAATGTTTGATAGACTAGGAGACCGTGATGGCTTTTAGAAGTGTATATTTGGATAAATTGAAAGAGAAAGATGATAAGGCGAGAGCTAGAAGAATTGCAGCAAAGAGGAGCTTTAGATGATTGAGACGATACTGAGTACCTTTGCAGGTGCATTGATGTTGGGAGTATGGCTGATACCATATTCGATATACTACTATTTCTTTGTCGATAAGGACGAATGGAAAAACTAAGCATTGAGTAGTCAATGGACTATTCATTGGTTAGACGGACTGCTACTTGAGAAAACACGTATAAATATCCATTGGAGGATAAAATTATGAATGAAGTAAAAAAGAATTGGGCAAACACAGAACATTATGAAGCAGTGAGAGTATTATTAAAAGAGCAAGAGGCTGATACGAAGAATCCATATTTATATGAGAAAGTATTGAAACAAAGTGGTCTTGACACATTTATGGGAGACCTTAAGCCTTGGATTAAGTCACTAAGCACTGATGTATCAACACTATCAATAAAGGTTGCGTAATGAAATTAGCATATAAAATATACCACGATAGAGATAAATTTGAAGACATCTTTGCAGATGCACCAGCCAAGGATGCTAGTATGCTTAGAGCATTGATGGTATTAATCGACGCATTAACTAGAGATAGACGTGATAACGAGAAGAAAAATCACTATGTTAAACGTACTGCATTCGCAGAGTCACTACTGTCTACTATTGCACTAGGGATAGGTACAAAGGAAGTTAATACTGATGCATTTGGCAAACAATCATACTTGGTTGAGGGTATACTAAGGACTGCACATAGTCAGAAAGCAGTAGCAGTATGGGCTAGAATGACTACAGATGGATATATCACAGAGTCAAAATCAAGGACACGTATGAAAATTATAGGCATAGACAAAGATGGTAAACAAACTGAATTATCTATGGATGATGTACCAGATAAGGTGAAGGCTAAAATATTAAAAGAACTAGGGTGAGGTGTAAATAATGGATAAGCCAAAGCATACACAGATGGAGGTAGCAGAGTATCTTGACTATATAGACAACATGAATGACCTAGAGATGCAGAGACAGTTAGCTATACACGATAGACAAGAGAAGCATATCAGATGGGCTACTAATGCAATTATGGTACTAACTATAGCAGTAGTGATAGTAGCTACATATCAATTAGTAAAAGGATAGTTGTCACACAAGACACTAAAATGCGTTGGAGTATAGACTATTGAATTAGTCACACAATGGAGAGGAGGTTTTGCTATGAGTTATTTACTCCTCTCAAAATAAATTCAATGCAAATTGCTGCATGAATTTATCGGATAAAATTTGACAACGGAAAGACGTAAGAGGAATGAGAGTTTCCTAAAACAGAACGACACTGTAGGATATCACTTGGATGTGGACACAGTGGTACTTAGGTACGAAACAATATGGGTGTATAACACCTCCATATAAATTTTAGACACTTAGGTGGCAGTCAGTGGAAGCCCTACAACTGTTATCAGTACACAGAGGTTGAAAAGGAATTATTAACCTCTGTGTAGTGACAATAAAATAAAGGATTGATATGAGAAACTGTAAGCTATGTGAGCAACCAATATACGACCTAAACAGAAAGAAGTTTTGTAGTGACAAATGTATGCTAGAAAACAGAGCCAATCTAAATAAAGAGTATTGGGATAAGCGTTCACTTGAACCTAAGACATGTAGAAGATGTCACGAGACAGTGTGTGAGCCTAAGATGCGTTACCACTGTAAATCGTGTAAAGAGATTATTGCTATGCCAACTGAGCACGCTAAGTGTAGGACCTGTGATAACAAGGTTACTAGAAAAGGCTGTACTTATTGTACTCACTGTAGAGAGGAACGAAAGGTATCTGCAGTAAAGAGGCAAAGCTGTACTAGAAAGGAGTATAACCTAGCTAAGAAGCATGGCTTGGTTGAAGGCAAAGCGAAAAAGCATGGAGATGCAATAGAAAGCAAATTCCTCACTAGGGGTAAGTTACATTTTGAAGGACTAGGTGTTCTATAGAGAGTACAGCCAAGGTTACTTGGAGGTACTAATGTGTAGACAACCCAGAGATATAAACCAAATAAGATTCAATAACATTCTTAAGGAGAATTAAATGAATAAGACCCAAGTAGTAACACTAGACAATAGTGGCAAATTAGTAATAGCAATGGTACTAACAGAGAGCATATCAACGAGTGCAACTCCATTTGCTGTATCAGAAAAACCAAATCGTAATGTATATTATTACAATGGAGAAAATGTTGTTGTTGATAACGTACCAGGAATACTATCTGCAAGCCACGGTATGAGCGATGCAACTATCAATGAACATATTGATGCAATAGTAGAGGGAATCCCTCCTGCTAAGGCTGAGGGTATAAGAAAGTCTATTATGAATAGCAACATGCAAGTGGACGTAGAGCATTGGTTTGATTATACACCAACTAAAGCAGATGAGGATGAAATAAAAGGCATGTATGAGGTAATGCTTGAGCAAATCGACAAGATGAAATCTGGTGATTCTGTATCTGCTGATGGTAAACTTACTAAGTATTTCTTTAAGAAGCATATATTACTAAAGGGCGAAAAGGGTGGTAAACTAGCAGCTTAACCTGCCACCATTCGGAGTAATCCGTCTAAATAAAATCCCTCGAATTGCTGGGAACCCTTAGAGATTGATAAACTACAATAATGGAGAAATCACATTATGAATGTTTGAAAATTATCAATCAGGAGGCAATCAGCAGCCAAGCTTCTAAGTCGTAATAGATATGGAGAAGGTTCAGAGACTAGAGCATTTTGCTCGTACACCTAAGTAGGTGGAAGTGGGGGACTCTTAAGTTACTTTCTCTTTTAACCCTATTATTGTATAATAGTGTAAACAAAAGGATAAGTAATGGAAAAATTTAAAGAAATTGATGGATATAGTGGTCTTTATGAAGTATCAAATACTGGAAAAGTAAGAAGTATCAAGAGAGACATAATTATGAAGCCATCAATTAAATATGGAAACACGACAAATTATTACAGTTTTATACTGTCAAACCATGGAATAAAAAAGTTTCAAGCACATAGGCTTGTAGCTTCTGCATTTATAGATAATCCAGAAGGAAAACCTTTTATAAACCATATTGACAATGATGGAACAAACAATAATGTATCTAACCTTGAGTGGTGTACTCATTCTGAAAATATGATACACGCCAGTAAGCGGGGTAGGATACCAGAAGGTACTAATAATTTATTAAAAAGTGCCTCAAGATTGAATGCAATAAGTAGAGAAAAATATGAAAATATATTTGGAAATAGACTAATTGATATAAGTGTTCATTCTTACAGGAAAATCATCACATTTAGATGTATTGATTGTAGTAAGATATTTAGGTCGAGGACAGACAGCCAAGTCATAAGACGAGGTGGTCAATGTCGAAGATGTTTTTTAAATTCAAAAGAAGAAGATATAGTCCGTTCTGAATGGAAACATTCAGCAGTTCATAAGAGAACGTACAGCCAAGTAACGAGGGCTGTAGAACATAAAGGGTAAGACATATATGGTCACTAAAATGATTGCTGATATGGCTGCTGATGTAGACTCTGTAGACATTAGAGGACACGAAGGCATGGAGGCAACTGACTTACTTGGTTACTATATCAAAACTGATAGTGGAAACCTAGTATGGAAAGATGGACCACTGACACAAGCATTTAGGAATGCAGCCAAGGGTAGAAAGACTATCCTATTTATCGATGAGACGTTGAGAATACCAAAACGAGAATTGAATGTCTTGGTTGGTGCTATCAGTCCTGACTATTCTGGTAACTTTGTCCTTGACACCAACCAAGCAGATACGATTGAAGTGGATGAGCACGAACGTTCCATTGCAAGTGTTGAAAAACTTACCGTACCAAAAGACATGCTATGGGTAGTGGGTACTACTAATGCAGGTGCAGGCTATGCAGTAGACCAAATAGATGAGGCTCTAGCTGATAGATTCCGTATCATTGTTAAGACCACAGGAGACAAAGAAATGAAAGCTATATTGGCAACCAAGGCTAAAGAGTATGGACATGACAAAAAGATGGTAGCTAAACTAATGAGTCTATATAAGTCATTCAATGCACTCAAGGAATCAGGAGAGCTTACTAAGCTTATCAACATGCGACACTTGGCTGAGATATTAGAGTTCTCTGAGAAAGATGACCTTACGGAAGCTGCTATGGATTTGATACCTACATGGTGTACGGATGACCAGAATGGTTATCCCAATGAAACGCAAAGCGATATAATAGAGGCAATTATTGAGAAGGAGTTAGTGTAATGCAATTTAACCTATTCGGTGATATTGACCACGGATACGTTGATAGATACGCAGGGATGGGTGTCAATCAGCGTTACAAGAAGCTTATATCAAAATCCAATGTGGATATGGTATTAAATAAATTTACTCCGTTCACTAAGACTAAGAATCTAAAAAGCAATACGAGTACAAACCTCTCTGTTGAGGGTACAAATATAGAGGGTATTGAGTCACCTGTTGCATACCATGGTGTAAATAAGTCAAATAAGATATATGTAAATAGCCTAGCTATGGAGGAACACTTAGAGGCGTTACCTGCAGATGAACGTGACGATAGATTCAAAACACTTATGAAGGGTGCATATGTGGCACGTGCTGACCGTGATAGTATCATTAAAAGATGTGATATTAGTACCATGGGAGCAAAAGCACGTGATGTGATGAACAGAAGTACTCCTAGTGACCCAGATTTTCCACCGGCTAAAGTCAGGATTGCAAGAGAAATGCTACGACAAACGCTTGTGGCTGCACAGCAAATTATACAAGGATGTCATGTTCCAAGTGGTACTGCAGAGGTTTTACCTATGACAAATGACTTCATGGACTTATGTACTTCTATTACAAATGGTACGACTCCAGGCAGCACATGGGCACAATCAATGAAGGACAGATTGACCACTATGAGTAAAAAGAGAAGTGACTATAACACTTGGGCAGATAGTCTTGGTTCACAATTAGCTATTGACTTTGGTGATTTAGTATACAGGCACAACACAGTAGAATACTTGGCTGGTATGTTAGACAAGCAAAGCAGTGTAACTAATAGATATTACAACATAGTAAAAGAACCATATGAAAAGGATTCTAGTGAAGCATCAAAAGTAGGTCATGGAAAAATAAAAGCTTATGATGACCCTGACTTTGTGGATAAACCAAAAGCGAATGATGAGGATTTTAAAAAAGAAAATGATACTCTTGAATTAGATGATATGTCTGAGACAACCAAGGCTTACTTCTTCGATACATATAGGAAACTAGACATGAACGAATGGAGTAAACGTGACATGAAAATGACTACCTTGGCTGATGCTCTATATGACACACTGGCTGGTCGAATTGGTACACATGTATCACAGAACCCATCCAAGAGACTCAACACAAGAGCACTTGTTAGTGAGCTAAGTGACAATATATATAAGTCAAAAGTACCTCTAGGGGGTAAACATCTTGAGTTGAATCTGATTTTAGACACAAGTGGCTCAATGGGTGGATATCATATAGAAGATGCAATAGATGTAATTAACTGTATTAATAAACTTGCTTTACGAGGAGTCATATCTGGCAATCTTATGCTTAGTGCATCGGGAGCATCTGCTATAATGAAGCTTCCAATAAATCCTAGCTTATTACCAAAACTATCTGCACATAACGGTGGAGAAGGATTTAGGCACACCATGGGTCTACGATGGAAAGAATTACAGCATGCAGATTATAACGTAGCATTAACAGATGGTATGCTTACTGATGGTCATATAGACCAAAAAGACATGAAGGCCCAAGGCATAGAAGTCATAGGCTTATATACACAACGTAGTATTAAAAAGAACCCTAAACTAGCACTGTCCTATACGAATGGACTAAATGAATGGTTCACTAAGTCTGCAGTACGTGGAGACGCAAGTGAACTTATATACTATTTGATAGATAATGCATGTCTGAATTTCGACATGTCACCAAGGAATGTAGCATGATTAGAAAACACATAACAGAGTATAAATTTTATGATGGAGTACGTGCAGCCAAGACTATCTCTGCATCATCATTTAGCAAGGACGTATTAGAACTTTACTTGGCTGCGACTGAAAGTCCTAAGCCAGGTACATTTGGAAGAGGAGCTATAGGCTCTATATTCCATATGGGTATGGAGCATATGTTTAAGTCACATCCAAGTACCAAGAGCGGTAGATTTGTGCAGGAGGAGCGTGTAGAACGTCCACTTAGTGACTATATGATTAATGGTAAGACTGACTTGGTTGATTATATGGACCACATCATTTATGACTGGAAGGGGATGAGTGCATCTGCATATGCTACTTTCAAATCAAACAAAAAAGACCATAGAATCAACATTCAAATGGCAGTATATAACTGGTTACTTGGAGGAGATTTCACTGCTGAGGCTCATTGTTTCATCACTGACTGGGACCCTGTTAAGCCTACTCATCCTGCATCTGCATATCAAATAGTCAAGTGTAATATTATGACTGCAGAAGAGACTCGTGATTATATGGCAGCCAAGATTAAAGAGTTAGAGGGCTATCTGAAATCAAGCAAATTACCACCTAAGTGTGATAATGTAATGCCACGATTTGTAAAAGATGGCATGTATGTAGACTCTAAATGTGCTTACTATTGTGATTATTCACATGTGTGTAAACGCAAACGTGATGATACAGCCAAGACTTTAGGTCTTAAATGGGGTAGGTCGTGAATATAAGCGACGAAGATATACTACGAAGCACAGAGATTGTACTCAATCTCGAAGCTATCAATGCAGTATATGTTGAGTTGTGGAGTGAATTTTTAATTACAAGAATAAAAGTAAAGAGCAAAGGTGCTGGTGTAGAACTGGTTGGACAAATATATGCATACAAGGAGAAGTTACATGACAGGCGAACAACTTGCGAGACTAAAGCAGCTATACAAAAGAGCGATTGATGAAAAAGAACTGTCATTTATGTTTTATGACACAGAAGTCTTGGTTGCCTATGCTAAATACTTAATTGAGTATGAGGAGACGCAAAGATGAAATTACGTTCCTATCAGCAAAATATAGTCGATTACTGTGAAGGTGCATTAGCATTTGGTTCTACTCGTATAGCCATCGATGCTCAAACAGGGGCAGGTAAGTCAGTGATAATTGCTGAACTATGTAGGATACGAAGTTCAGACAAAATAGTCATCTCTGTCAATGTATCTAAGTTAGTTATGCAGTTATCCTCTCACTTGGATGCTATGGGTATCAAGCACAGCATACTCAAGTCAGGTATGGATGAACGCTATGATGAATCTGAAAGAGTACAAATATGGATGGACCAAACATTTGATAAGAGAGCAGACAAGATTAATTTCAAAGCAGACTTGGTTATCAAAGATGAGTTACACATAGGAGTATCTGGAGAACGATTCAAGAAGTTAGTTGCTAAAGTGCAGCCAAGTGCAATCGTTGGGACATCTGCTACACCATACGATGGATTTGGTGTTGCATTGAAAGACTATGAATTATGTAGCTTTACTGATATTAAGAGTTTGACTAAAGATGGATTTTTGATGCCTGCAGACACAATTATCTGTAAAACAGGTCAATCTATAGACTTGGATGCTATAAAAACATCTGGTGACTACAGCGATTCTGAGCTCGATGAGCTAATAAACAATGACAAGTATAACTCGGAAGTCTCAAAAGCCTACATTACGCACGCAGATGATAAGAAAGCAATAGTGTTTGTATCTGGTATTGCTCATGCTATAGACTTGGCTGCAATGTTAAGAAAGTATGGTGTTCAAGCAGAGGAATTACACTCAAAGCTTAACAAAAAAATACAGGATGCAATAATGAAATCTTTTAAAGGGAATCTAATTCCTAGAGTAGAAGTTTTATCAACGGTTTCTATGCTTACTACTGGTTTTGATATGCCAGACTGTAATGTGATTATTAATTGTAGACCGACTAAAATTCGTTCTCTATATACTCAAATGATTGGTCGTGTGTTACGAACAACCAAGGTATCTAGTGACAGAGCACTGATACTAGATATATGTAGAAGTACAACTGACCATGGTTTGTATGATGAACCATTCATGGTGCATGCAACCAAGGTTAAAGCTAAAGAAGAGACAAATAGTTGTAGAGAAAATGTAATTGACTATATGGATTCTGTATATCCACACGATTTCATAGTTGAACGTGAAATATTAGACAAAGAACATATCTTCGCAGGAGAGGCTACAAGCCAAAAAGCAAGGCTATGGAGGTTCAGGTATGCCCGAACACATTTAGAGCTAATTATAGCTGCTTCTGAGCTCTATGAGAGCTTTTACAACCAAGAGCACAAGATGAGTAAGGTTAAATGGATTATGGAGAGTATCCCTGAGTGGATATCAATAGGTGTATTGAGGTCAAGACTGACCAAGATGCTAAAAGATGGAAAAGCTTTCGGAGGAATTAAATCGTATCCGAGCTGGTTCAAGGAAAACGTCTTAGGAGGACAATCATGGAAGAGTTAAAAGCAAACGAAGAATTAGAACGTATGGAAGCATTAGACCAAGAGTATGATTATATGAAGGCTCAATCAGTAGAAACAGAGGGTGCTTATATGGCAGCCAAGAAAGTAGTTGATGAATATACTGAAAGAATGAAGATTGCAAAAGAAGCATTGCTTCAATATCACAGCCAAGGGTTTACGTTTGACCTATTAGAAGTAGCAGAGCATAAACGTAAAGGTAATGTAGATATGAAAGAACTACAACGAAAGTATGATTTAATGGATTCTGATATTGACTTATTAAGAAAGCCAGAAATTGTAGTAAGAAATATCAAAGTAAAGAAGTAAAAATAATACGAGCGTAGCCCGAAGGGCGAAGCTCGTCATATAAAACAAAAAAGTAAAAAACCCTCTCTCCTTTAGGAGA
>Ga0256824_10000666_pt1 | contig 13322 bp, 11 predicted proteins | sample CV67metaG_FD_191570 | JGI IMG/M metagenome (GOLD analysis project Ga0256824, IMG submission 191570) | Hydrothermal vent microbial communities from East Pacific Rise, Pacific Ocean - CV67 | ecosystem: Environmental > Aquatic > Marine > Hydrothermal vents | place: Pacific Ocean: East Pacific Rise...
TTTGTGTGTCTTTTACAAAAACGGTTATCTCATTTTTTTGTTCGTCAGCATACAAATCGGCAAACTCATTGTGTTTCAATTCATCAATAGCTTCGTTTAATATTTTTTGATAGGTAGCAAAACCTATTTCATTTATAAAACCACTTTGTTCTCCTCCTAAAATATCACCTGCACCACGTATTTCTAAATCTTTCATAGCAATATTAAATCCGCTCCCTAAATCAGAATGTACCACCAAAGCTTCAATACGTTTACGTGCATCATCAGTCATTGCACTATAAGGAGGTGTAATAAAATAACAGAATGCCTTTTTATTGCTACGCCCAACACGTCCACGCATTTGATGTAGATCTGATAAGCCAAAATTATTGGCATTATTAATAAAAATAGTATTGGCATTGGGTACATCTAAACCAGATTCAATAATGGTAGTAGCTACCAAGACATCAAATTCGTTATTCATAAAAGCCAACATCAATTGCTCTAATTTTTTACCTTCCATTTGCCCATGACCAATGGCAATTTTTGCATTGGGTACTAAACGCTGTAACATACCCGCTACTTCCTTGATGTTTTCAATACGGTTATGAATAAAAAATACTTGTCCGCCACGTTGTATTTCATATGCAACAGCATCACGAATTACATCTTCAGTAAACCTGATTACCTGTGTGTCTATTGGGTAACGGTTGGGTGGCGGTGTGTTTATGGTACTCAAATCACGCGCTGCCATTAAACTGAACTGTAAGGTACGTGGTATGGGAGTTGCGGTAAGAGTTAAAGTGTCTACATTTTCTTTAATGGTTTTGAGTTTTTCTTTTACAGAAACACCAAACTTTTGCTCTTCATCTACAATTAGCAACCCTAAATCTTTAAATTTTACTTTTGCATTTGTTAGTTGATGCGTACCAATTAAAATATCTATTTTACCTGCTTCTAAATCTTTAAAAATTTGTGTTTTTTGTTTTGCGGTTCTAAAACGGTTGATATAATCTACAGTAACAGGCATATCTTTTAACCGTTCGGTAAATGTTTTTTGATGCTGAAAAGCTAAAATAGTAGTAGGTACTAAAATAGCTACTTGCTTGCCATTATCTACCGCTTTAAAGGCTGCCCGTATGGCAACTTCGGTTTTTCCAAAACCTACATCACCACAAACCAATCTATCCATTGGACGTTCACTTTCCATATCCGCCTTTACATCTTGTGTAGCGGTGTATTGATCTGGTGTGTCTTCATACATAAAAGAGGCCTCCAACTCGTGTTGTAAATAGCTGTCTGGAGCAAATTGAAATCCTTTTTGTGCTCTACGTTTTGCGTATAATTTGATTAAATTAAAAGCAATATGCTTAACTCTGCTTTTGGTTTTTTGTTTGAGTTTTTTCCAAGCACCAGATCCTAATTTGTAAATTTTAGGGGTTTTACCATCTTTGCCGTTGTATTTGGTAATTTTGTGTAGGGAGTGGATGCTTACATATAACATATCACGCTCACCATAAACCAACTTAATGGCTTCTTGTTTTTTTCCTTCTACATCTATTTTTTGTAAACCTGCAAACCTACCAATACCATGATCAATGTGGGTTACATAATCGCCTTTTTGCAAGCGTGTTAATTCTTGTAAGGTAATGGCTTGTTTTTTTGCATATCCATTTTTGATATGAAACTTATGATAGCGCTCAAATATTTGATGGTCGGTATAGCAAACGGTTTTACTATCATCATCAATAAAACCTTTATGTATGGGTAAAATAATAGCGTTATAAGTCACCTCCTGTTCTACATCATCAAAAATATCTACAAAGCGCTGTACTTGTTCTTTATTGGCACAAGCAATATAGTTAGTGTATCCATTTTGCGTGTTTTTTTGTAAATTTTCAATTAATAAATTAAATTTTTTATTGAAAGATGGTTGTGGTTTGGTTGCAAATTGAATGTTTTTTGTTTCGGATGAATGATACCCCGAGTTGTGTAGTTCGGCAATACTAAATTGTTGTAATTGATTGAGTAATAATGTCGAATCACAAAATAAATCAGAAGGTTTTCCTAATTGTATAGCGGTATCTAATTTATCAAAAGCAACTTCAGATTTTGAAAATAAGGTATCAATTACGCCTAAAAATAATTCTTTATTTTTAATAAATATGGAGGTTTTTTCAGAGATGTATTTTAGGAAACTGATTCGTTTTTCTTGAATCATTTTATCCGCTACATTTGGGATAATGCTAATTTTTTTTAATTGCTCTAAAGAGAGTTGCGTAGCCACATCAAACGTACGAATGCTATCTACATCATTACCAAAAAACTCAATACGATAGGGTTCATTGTTTGAAAACGAAAACACATCTAAAATACCACCACGTACTGAAAATTCTCCGGGTTCGGTCACAAAATCAACGCGTTTAAAATGGTATTCAAACAGCACTTCATTAATAAACTCAATAGATAAATTATCATTTACGGTAATCTTTAATGTATTCTTGTTAAGATCAGTTTTAGTAACTACTTTTTCAAATAATGCAGTTGGGTACGTAACAATAATAGCTGGTTTTTTACGAGAATTGATGCGGTTTAAAACTTCTGCTCGTAACAATACATTCGCATTATCCGTTTCGTCTATTTGATAAGGGCGCCTGTAACTACCTGGGTAAAAAAGCACCTCTTTTTCACTTAATAATAATTCCAAATCATTTAAGTAAAAGGCAGCCTCTTCTTTATCATTTGCTATTAATAATATGGGGTTATCTGAATTTTTAAATATTGAAGTGATTACAAAAGACAAGGATGACCCTACTAAATTAGAAACTTTTAATTCTGACTTAGGGTTATTTAATGCTTTGGTAAGCTGTTTGATTTGAATTAATTTTTCAAACGTTGCTAAAAGGTTTGTTGTGCTCAAATGATAAAATATGATATAAAATACGAAGATAGTTTATTTTTAAAAGGATGAAAAAAATATCTATAAAATAGTGTATCTTTGTGCAAAATTAAAATTATTATAATGTCAATTAAAGATTTATACTCAAGCGGATTTATAGGGAGAAATACAGGTCATTTTGCAGCAATAGTACGTGTTGCTTTAAGTGACGGTAAAATTACAGATGAAGAAAAAGAATTTTTAGATCGTTTAGCAACAAAACTATCTATTTCAGAACCTGAATATATTAAAATTTTAGAAGAACCTACAGGATATGCAATTAACCCTCCAACAACATATAACCGTAGGTTAGAGCGTTTGTTTGATTTGGCACGTATTGTTTATGCTGATTTAGAATGTACGGAAAAACAAGTACACATGTTAACACGTATTGCAATTGGTTTAGGTTTTGCTCCTGCTAATGCAAAGTATATTGTTGATAAAGCATTAACATTAATATCTGAAGGAGTTACTGATGTAGATGATTTTAGTGAAGAAATTAAAAATATAAATAGATAAAATTCTTATTTATTAAACATAAAAAAGCTCCGTTACAAATTTTGTAACGGAGCTTTTAGTTTTATAAAATATTAAGATAATTTTAGAATAAACGATAATTAAAATTAAAGCTGTATTTTTATAACTATGAAATTAAACGAAACGTTTTGGGATAACCGCTACCAAAATAAAAATACAGGTTGGGATTTAGGCAAAGTATCTACTCCTTTAAAAACTTATTTTGACCAACTTCTAGATAAGAACCTCAAAATTTTAATACCAGGAGGTGGTAATAGTTATGAAGCAGCCTATTTGCATAACTTAGGTTTTACCAATGTATTTGTGGTAGATTTATCAGCAACAGCTTTAGATAATATTAAAAAAAGAATTCCGAGTTTTCCTAAAAAACATTTGATACACGGCAATTACTTTGATTTAGTAGAACAGTTTGATGTACAAATAGAACAAACCTTCTTTTGTGCCATAAATCCAACATTGCGTTCTAAATATGTGCAAAGAGCACATCAATTATTAAAAGAAAATGGCAAAATTGTAGGTGTTATGTTTGATGCGCCTTTGTATGAAGATCATCCGCCATTTGGAGGTAGTCAAGCTGAATATAGAAGCCACTTTAAAACTTATTTTGATATTCAAATTATGGAAAACTGTTACAATTCGGTTGGAGATAGGTTAGGGAGAGAATTATTTGTAAAAATGAAAAAAAAGTAAAATGATTTCAAAAGCATTAGAAACTTATTTTCCAAAACTTTCAGAAATGAAAGAATTGAAAAATAAATTAACTGAAATTAGTAGTATCCATACTTTTGAGAAGGACACTGTTTTACTCAAAGAAGGTGGGTATATTAAAGTGATACCCTTAATATTATCAGGATTAATAAAGGTGTTTAAAGAAGAGCCTATAAATGGAAATGAAGTGTTATTGTATTACATAAAACCAGGAGAAAGTTGCGTAATGTCAGTTACGGCATTGGTAAAAAATGAAGTGAGTAAAGTAAAAGTAATTGTAGAGGAAACGGTAGAAATGGTGGTTATCCCTGCTGATAAAGCTCTTGAAATAGCAAAACAATACCCTAAATGGAACGAGTTTATATATGATTTGTTTAACTTAAAATTTGAAGAGTTATTACACGTAATTGAAATACTTACGTTTTCTAACAAAGATACCCGCTTATTAGAGTATTTAAAAAAAGAAGCCCGCTTAAAAAGTACTTTAAAACTACAAGTTACACATCAAAAAATAGCGTATGATTTAGGTTCATCAAGAGAGGTGATTTCTCGTTTGTTAAAAAAATTAGAAACTAACGGGTTGTTAAAATTGCGACATGGTGTAGTTGAAGTTATTTCGGAATAATGTGATCTATCTAAAATCTAATCTTTAAAATTGCTCAAAATTTTAGTTGTAACAATGGTCACAAAATAACCTACAAACACATCATATCTTTGTTATAGAAAATAGAAATACTAACATTTTAAAAATTAAGAATTATGAAAAAAAATATGGGAGGATCCGATAAAGGAATCCGATTTGCAGTTGCTGCTATTTTAGTAGCCCTAAGTTATTTTAATGTAATAGGTGGTACTTTAGCAACAGTAGCTTATGTTGTGGCAGCAGTTTTTGCATTAACAAGTTTTGTGAGTTTTTGTCCTTTATATACATTATTAGGAGCCAATACTTGTAAAATGAAATAGATTTTTACTCCAAATTAAAATCAGAAATACGACAAAAACTCTTGGTTTATGTCGTATTTTTATTTTTAAAAATAACTGTAATGATTGCAAGTATAAAAAATACCGACATTTACCTAATAGATCAAATTTTAAAAGAACGTTTTCAAAAAGATGCTATTATTTTAGATGCAGGTTGTGGTAACGGTAGAAACTTAACTTGGTTTTATAAAAATAATTATCCCATTTTTGGTATAGATGTAGCTGCTGATAAAATAGCTGTAGTAAAAGAAAATTATCCCAATCAAAAAGAAAACTTTACGACTGCATCATTAGAAAAATTATCCTTTAAAAATAATAAATTTGATGTTGTTATTTGCAATGCCGTATTACATTTTGCTAAAAATGAACAGCAGTTTCAACAAATGTTTGCGGAGTTATTTAGAGTATTAAACCCTAACGGAATCTTTTTTATCCGAATGACCTCTAATATTGGGATAGAAAATAAAGTTCAATTAATTACAAATGGAGTATATCAAATTCCAGACGGCAGTACCCGATTTTTATTGACCACACAAATTTTAAAAAACTTAAAAAAGAAGCACCCATTTTCTTTTATAGAGCCGTTAAAAACTGTTAATGTAAATAACTTGCGTTGTATGACAACATTGGTACTTCATAAATTATAGTAAGAAGTAAATTAACTTGTTAGGATTGTAAAATTTAACAGGAAAATTGGCTGTTATTCCAAGGATTATCGTCTTCGTTTTTTCTTGTGTTTTTTCTTTTTTTGAGAAGAAGATTGATTTTTACCCTCTTTTTTATCCTTAAAAATACTCGTAAATTCCTTTTTCTCTGTTTTTTTAGGGCTTTCCTTTTTAGATTTCGAAAAGTGCTTTGGTTTGTTTTCGTGTTTTAAATCCTCTTTTTTAGGTAGTAAACGGTCAATTAAATCTTGACGACCAACTTTTAATAATGACTTTTTAATCCACGCAAAATTTTCTTTCTTATACCAAAAAAAGAAACGATGTTGATCATCACGTTCTTGTTTGGTTTTTGGAGTTTTCATTTTTTGTAGCGTGTATGGATGATAACCACTGTAGTAAATTACAGTAGCCACCGTCATAGGAGTTGGTGTAAACCCTTGTACTTGCTCTAATTGAAACCCCATATCTTTAGTTTCGGCAGCTAAATTTGCCATATCTTCCAATTCACTTGCAGGGTGGCTAGAGATAAAATAAGGAATGAGTTGTAGGTTTAATTTTTTCTTTAAATTAATTTTATCAAACAATTTTTTAAACTGATGAAAGTTTGAAAAAGAAGGTTTTCGCATTAGTTTTAAAACAGGATCAGAAGTATGTTCAGGAGCAACTTTTAAACGTCCCGAAACGTGTTTGGTTAGCACTTCTTCTGTATATTCTTCTAATTCTTTGGGGCACGCATTTTTATTAAATTCGGGCACCAACATATCATATCTAATACCACTACCAATAAAAGATTTTTTTATCTTCGGGTGCCTATCTACCGCCTTATAAATTTCGGTTAGCGGTTTATGTGACGTATCTAAATTACTACAAATAACAGGGTTTATACAGCTTGGTGCCACACATTTATCGCAAATGGCTTGTATTTTCCCTTTCATTTGGTACATATTTGCACTTGGTCCGCCAATATCTGATAAATAACCTTTAAAATCGGGCATATTAGCCACTTCATCTACTTCTTTTAAAATAGATTCCTTACTTCTGCTGGCAATAAATTTTCCTTGATGGGCGGATATGGTACAAAAGCTACAGCCTCCAAAACATCCACGATGAATATTGATGGAAAACTTAATCATTTCAAATGCACTTATAGGTCCACGTTTGTTATATTTAGGATGTGGTAAACGAGTATATGGCAAATCAAAAGAACCGTCAATTTCCTTTTCGGTCATTGTAGGATACGGCGGATTGATTACTAATCTATTCTCGCCAACCTCTTGAATAATCCGATTACCGTAGGTTTTATTACTCTCTTGCTCAATCACTTTAAAGTTAGCCGCAAAAGTTTTTTTATCTGCTAAACACGCTTCATGTGAAGAAATACTTACATCTTTCCAATTTTTATTTTTCTGTAAATTATCAGATTTATCTTGTAAATATGCCGTTTGCTTTAAGGTTTTTAAGGAGCTAAACGGTACGCCTTTTTTTAATAAAGCAATCAAATCTCGTAAAGGTTGCTCTCCCATACCATACACCAATAAATCGGCTCCTGATGAGGTTAAAATATCTGGGGACAGTTTGTCACTCCAGTAATCATAATGGGTTACCCTACGTAAAGATGCTTCAATACCTCCAATAATAATTGGGATATCAGGAAATTTTTCCTTTAAAATTTTACTATAAATGGATGTCGCATAATCAGGACGTAAACCTTTATCGCCATTTGGGGTGTAGGCATCTTTATCACGTTGCTTTTTACTGGCGGTGTAATTACTAACCATACTATCCATTACTCCAGCAGTAACTGCAAAAAATAATTTGGGCGTTCCTAATTTAATAAAATCTTGTAAATTATCAGTGACGGATGGTTGCGGAACAATGGCAATACGCAAACCACAATCTTCAATAATACGTCCAATAACGGCAGGACCAAATGAAGGGTGATCTACATAGGCATCACCGCTAAAAAGGATGACATCTAATTCATCCCATCCGCGTATTTTTACTTCTTTGTTTGTTGTTGGTAACCAGTCCGATAACCTATGCCCATTCATCATTTTGCAAAAATACGGTTTTTAAAATGGATGCTTTTATAAAATGAAATTATTCACAATAAACTTCTTCGCATGTGTTTTTTTAATTATCAACCCGCTATCTAAAGACTTTCTACAAAATCTAAAAATACTTTTTTATGCAATTCTAAATCCATATTTGGCGAAAGTGCTACCCGAGCAATATAATCTTTATCACCTTCTTTAGTGGTGCCTTGAGTAGAAGTTGCAGGAATGGTCCAATAGCAACCGTTCAATTGTCCGTAACTAACACAATATTTACTTTCATTAGGTATTTTGGTAATCATCAAATCAATTAACTTTAAGTTTAAAGCTCTTTTGTAATTTTCTCTTTCGGCATCGGTGTTTCCTTTTGTAGGTAAATCTAAAGAAAAAACAGATGGGGTAAACCCTTCATTTGCTAGTTCTTCTGATACAAAATTGATTTTAGCTTCGGGTAAAACATCTTGAATAAAATTTACAAATTCACGCGTGTTTTGATACGCATCTTGAATTCGTTGCTTCATAGTAGGTAATTGTTTTGCTAATATTTCTAATTGCAAATGAGTTGCTTCATTATCGCAAATTTTTAAGTGTAAGTCTATTTTTTCTATTAAAGCATTGGTTTTAGTATTACCTATGCAGTAGCCAGCAGTACATTTTCCGCCACTCGGGAATTTAGAACCGCTGGAAAATGAAATGGTTTTAACGGTTGATAGCATGTCATTATCGCCCAAAAAATGCACATTAGGACAAAAAGTTTGATCTAATATAAAAACAGGGGCTATAGCAATTTCACCAGTAATAGTTTTACGTGTTGTACTTAATACATTTTTTAATTGAATTAAATCAGGGACTTCAACTCGTGGGTTTGTAGGTATTTCAGCAATAATATACGGCACTGCATCTGCGGCAGCAATTTCAGCTAAAACCGTATCAATACTTTGTACCATATCATTACCACCATCAACAGGTAAATCTACCACTTCAACATTGTCAAGGCAAGCGGCAACACGTCTTGCTTGGTCATTTGTACCGCCATAACAATTGGGAGGTACTACAATTTTTATGGCCTTTCCTTTGTGGTTTTCTAATGCGTAATGTACCAACCCCATTAAAATTACATATTGTATAGAGAGTCCGCTTGACGCTACAAGTGCTTTGGTATTAGTATTGGTTATTTTTTGGATTGATTTTACCACCTTTTTTTCATCAGCATCACGGTTGTTATTTTTAAAAACTACAGCTAATTGTGTTATTAAACTTTGTAATGCTGTTAAGCAATTTGCAGGGGTCATTGCAATGGTTTCACGTCTTCTTACGTGCTGAATTTCAGAAATATAATGGTTGTTTTGTTCGCCATTAATTAATAAGATACTTCCAATATTGATATGAGTATTGATAAAAAAGTCAATAGCTGGGTGCAATTCAAAATTACAAATGTCTTCTTGTGCCGAAATGAAGATGGTACTGCCGTTAAAAGAAGAAACTTCATTGATGTGATTAATTGGTTTGAGTTCATATTGATATCCATAAACTTGTTTTAAGACATCGGAATCAAAAACAGAAGGTAAATCGCCTTTATAAACAATTTGTGTATTTTTATTTTCTAATAAATTAGTTCTTAAAATAGCCAAAATAGGAGCCGTTTTAGAAGAGAAGCTAATGCTGTTTGCTGGTTGTAAGTTATGTGTTTTTGCAATTCCCCATTCCAATATACAAGATAATGGATGCCCTAACCGAATATAATCATAAGCGGTAGGTAGTTCATTAAGTGCTAATGCATCTGAAATATTTTTATTAAATAACGTTTCAAGCTGTTCTAAAAATTGTGTTTTCGCTAATTTTTCATCATAAATATCTAACCGATGTGTGGTGGTTTGTAACCAACCTGTTGGCATATTTTCTAATACATTTTTAATATAACGGAGCATCTTATTGTTGTTCATAGCTTTTACCTTTAATGAGGAAGTGCAAATATAAATGAATAAGATTTGTTTTGAAAGTGTTACTGTGCATTTAGAATTTTAATTGGTATAAAATGCTAAATTATCTTTTTCAATCAAAAAACAATTAATATTTCCATACCTAAACTGTAAGCTGTACATTTAGGGTTCGACTACAAAAAAATCAAAATACAATTATGGCAAAAACCTATTACGACCCAGCAGATTTAAGAAAATTTGGTAAAATTACCGAGTGGAATGAAGAATTAGGAACTAAATTCTTTGACTATTACGGTAAAGTTTTTGAAGATGGCGCGTTATCGGCTCGTGAAAAAACGTTAATAGCTTTAGCTGTTTCGCATACTGAGCAATGCCCGTATTGTATTGATGCCTATACTAAAGATAGTTTACAGCGCGGTATTACCAAAGAAGAAATGATGGAAGCGGTACACGTAGGAGCGGCTATAAAAAGTGGTGCAACCTTAGTACACAGTGTTCAAATGATGAACAAACACGATAAATTATCAATGTAAGCAGACTGTTAATTTTACGCAGTAAAATTTTTACAGGTCGCTTATCCCAACGCAGGTTGGGATCTCGTAATTAAAAAGGATAATTTTGAAATATAAACGAAACTTTTTTTAGATAAACTTTTTAATCACGGGAAGGTAGCCTAATATAAAATACACCACTGTTTTCTCTCTTTGTGAGAAGGGTGAGGATGAGGTGAATAATAAGAATAAAATATGGTAACAACCAAATCACTACATAAATTAGAAAACGATTTAGCCAATCCTAAAAACCAACTTAAAATACTGTCAAATGGTATTTTTGCTGATGGTGAGCTACCAACGTTTGCTAATAAAATATCAGAAAGCAATCAGTTTCCATTAAAGGCAAAAAAGTTAGAAATTTTGCAAATAAATGTAGGCTATATGTGCAATCAAGTATGTGCGCATTGCCATGTAGACGCAGGACCTGATCGGAAAGAAATAATGACTCGTGAAACGATGCAGCAATGTTTGGATGTTATTCAAAAAACAGGAGCGCATACGTTAGATTTAACGGGAGGCGCTCCAGAAATGAATCCTAATTTCAGATGGTTTGTAGCAGAAGCTTCAAAAGTAGGAATTAAAGATTTTATTGTACGTTCAAATTTAACCATAATCAGAGCCAATAAAAAACACTATGATTTGCCAGAATTTTTCAAAAAACACAACGTGCACGTAGTATCATCAATGCCACATTATACCCGTGGTAAAACCGATAAACAACGTGGCGAAGGTGTTTTTGATCAATCTATAAAAGCCCTACAAACTTTAAATGATGTAGGCTACGGAATGCCAGATAGTAATTTAAAATTAGATTTAGTTTACAACCCTTCAGGCGCATTTTTACCAACCAATCAAGAAGCCTTAGAATCTGATTTTAAAAAAGCATTGCTGGAAGATTTTAACATTCAATTTCACAACCTTTTTGCGATTACCAATTTACCAATTAGTCGATTTTTAGACTACCTGATTGCTTCAGATAATTATGAAGATTATATGTACGCTTTGGTAGAGGCTTATAACCCTGAAGCCGTTAAAAACGTAATGTGCACCAATACTTTATCCGTAAGTTGGGATGGTTATTTATACGATTGTGACTTTAACCAGATGCTAAATTTAAAAGTGGCATCAAATGTGCAACACATTAGTGAATATAATGAAGAGCTGTTACACGGTCGTACTATTTTAATCAATCAACATTGTTATGGTTGCACCGCAGGAGCAGGAAGCAGTTGCCAAGGTACGGTTGCTGATTAAGTTGTAGGATGACAGTCAAATAAATAATGATTAGTTAATTTTAACAAAAAAGAAGCGCCACAGTTCCTTCTCCTTGAGGAAAAGGTTAGGATGAGGTGAAACACTAAACATCAACAATATTTTTCTCCCTTTATGAGAAATTTCCGACAGGACAAAGTGAAAATGAAAAAAATAATATATATAATAGCATTAATCATCAGTTTGCAGGGGTTTGCACAAGAAACGCCCTTTACAAAAATGATAGATACCACTTTGAGGCAAACTGTACCCTATATAAAAGTAGATGAACTCAAAGCAAAATATACCGATTATGTAATTTTAGATACACGCGAGTTAGCCGAATATCAAACCAGTCATTTAAAAGGTGCTCAATTTGTAGGGTATACGAAATTCAAGTTAAAGAAAACTATAAAATCATTACCCAAAAATAAACCTGTAGTAGTGTATTGCTCAATAGGATATAGAAGTGAAAAAATAGCCGAAAAGTTACAGAAAAAAGGAATTCAAGTATACAACTTATACGGCGGTATTTTTGATTGGAAAAATAAAAATAACACCGTTATTGACACCACGGAAAATGCCACGGAAAATGTACACACTTACAATGAAGAGTGGAGTAAATGGTTGAAAAACGGAATTAAAATTTATAAAAAAGAATCAAAAAAAAGTAAAATTTCTCGAGAATAAAAAACACCTGAGTCCCCTCGCCTTCAAGTTGAGGTTATGTAAAAAATAGCATAAAAAAATAAACGTTCAAGCATTGCGAGAACCAATTTGTGTAAATTAGTGTCTGTGAAACCCATGTCTAAAACTTTAATATTAATATTTACCCGTAATCCTGAATTAGGGAAATGCAAAACCCGTTTAGCTAAAACTGTGGGTAATGAAAATGCATTAATCATTTACAAAATGCTATTGGAGCATACTGAAAAAGTAGTGCGTCAAGTGCAAGTAGATAAAGCCGTATATTACTCCGTGAAAATTAGAGAAAACGATTTATGGGATGCTACTATTTACCAAAAACACCAACAAAACGGTGCTGATTTAGGTATTAGAATGCAAAACGCTTTTAAAAAAAGTTTTGAAGTAGGTTATGAAAAAGTGCTTATTGTAGGGAGTGATTTGTATGATTTGAAACCCAAACACATCACAGGTGCTATTAAAAAATTAGAAAGTAATGATGTAGTGATTGGTCCCGCTTTGGACGGTGGATATTATTTATTGGGCATGAAAAAACTGCACTCACATATTTTTGAAAACAAACAATGGGGAACCGAAACCGTACGTGCAGATACTTTAGCTGATTTACAAAATAAAAAAGTTACACAATTAGAAACATTAAATGATATAGATGTGTTTGAAGATGTCAAAAAATACGATATCTTTAAACCCTATTTTGCTCAAAATTAAAAAAAATAGATTGCTCACTCCAAAGTGACTTCTCCTTGAGAAGAGGTTTAGGGGTGAGGTGACGAACATAATAAAGAAATTATAATCTTAAAATAAAGAATGTAAAAGCGTTCTTTTTTCTATAATCTTGTTTCTTTTTTGCTAAAGAGAATATGAAAAAACAACAATTACAAGAAACCGTAAATTACTTAAAAAGTCAAGGTATTACAAACCCTGAAATTGGTATTGTACTCGGTACAGGTTTGGGAAAATTAGTAGATGAAATTACTATAGAAAAAGAAATTTTATATGCTGATATTCCT
>Ga0256824_10000667_pt1 | contig 13307 bp, 10 predicted proteins | sample CV67metaG_FD_191570 | JGI IMG/M metagenome (GOLD analysis project Ga0256824, IMG submission 191570) | Hydrothermal vent microbial communities from East Pacific Rise, Pacific Ocean - CV67 | ecosystem: Environmental > Aquatic > Marine > Hydrothermal vents | place: Pacific Ocean: East Pacific Rise...
TATCACTCAAAATCAAATGAAACTTACAAGGTAGCATTAGATAATTTATTAAAAGGGAAACTATATAATCAATTAGAAAACTACATTGATGCTATAAATGTATTAAAAGGTTCATTAATTACTTTCATAAAAGAGAAAGACACTTTTAATATAGGAGTAGTGAAGTTGAATATGGGAAATATTCATAATAATATGCATAATGTTGAAGAGTCAGCAAATTATTACCATGAAGCTATTTATTTCTTTAGACAAAAAAAAATAGAAGATAAAGTTGTAAGTTGTTATAATAATCTAGGTAATTTATATAGTAAAACTAGTAATCTAGATTCAGCAAAGTATTTTTATGACAAATCTTTAGCTTTCCGAATAAAAACTAAAAATTACAGGTCAATTTCATATTTATATCATAATTACAGTAATCTTTATTTAATTACAAAAGACTATAACAAAGCATTGTTTTATATTAACAAAGCAATTGACCTTAAAAAACACAATTCAAATAAATCAATATTAAGAACTAGTTATATAGTTAAGGGTGAGATATATAATGAGTTAAAAAATTACTCTACGTCTTTAAAATACTTAAAATTGAGTTTGAAAGATTACAATTTTAAATACAATGAACTTCAGCGTTTTGCTAATTTATTAATTGCTAAAAATTATAGTAAACTTAAAAAGTATAAAGAATCAGTTTATCATTTTGAACAATATCTTATGATTGATGATTCTATAAATAAAAGGAAAAATTCATCATCATTAGAGCAGCAATTCATTCATTATGAAATTATCAAAGATAGTTTAAACAGGTCTGAATTGTTATTACAAAAGGGGTTAAAAGAAATTGAAAAAAGTAACCTTGAATTAAAATCACGTATAAATATAAATAACACAAAATATTTATTGGTAGGCTTAGTCTTGACCTTTATTTTTGGTTTGCTTCTTTATCTATCTTCAAGAAAAAGGTTAAAATTATCCAATTCTCATAAAAAAACACTTGAAATTCAAAATGAAGAATTAAAAAGAACGCTTATCAGTAAAGAGGAAAAAGAGACATTGCTAAAAGAAGTGCATCATAGAGTAAAAAATAACCTTCAAATTATTAATAGTTTAATTAGGCTTCAGTCACATTATATGTCACCAACAAATTATAAAAGTAAACTTGTTGATATTGAAAATAGGATAAGAAGTATGGCACTTGTTCATGAAAAACTGTATAAAAGTGGTAACTTGTCAAAATTAGATTCGGAAAAATATATTATTGATTTAGCTAAAAACATTTTAACTGCATTCGAGTTTAAAGAGGATATTAAATTTGAATTTAATATCCAAAAACTTCAACTTTCAATAGATACATTAATTCCTTTAGGTTTAGTTATTAATGAAATTATTTCTAACTCTATAAAATACGCATTTAATGGATTAAGTGGAGGTATTATAAAAATCTCTCTCTCGCAAAAAGATAATATTGAACTTAATATATCTGACAACGGAATTGGTGCAGATTTAACTTTTAACGAGCTAAGCAGAGACTCTTTAGGTATGGAATTAATAGAAACCTTATGTGAACAATTAAATGGAGAGTTTAATCTTGACACAGAAAAAGGGTTTAACTATCATTTTAGGTTTAAAAAATTAGATTAACAAATAGTATAAAATCTCAATTCAAATTAATACTTTTGTTTACAATTAGGATAAAATGAAGCACTATCTATTTATTTTTGTTTTTTTAAATATATTTAATTCAATAGCAGTTGAATATAATGATTCGTTGACTGTGTATTTAAAAACAGCCCAAGATTTTTATACTCAAAGAGAATATCAAAAAGCTAAAAATGAAATTCGATTATCATTTAAGCACACAAAAAAAAATCAATCTAACTATAATTTAGGTAAAGAATATTTACTACTGGGTAAAATTTATAAAGAACAAAGCTATTTAGATACTGCTTTACAAAATTTTAATTTAGCTTTAGATAATTTTGAATCAGATATTGATTCTGATAATAGAGCTGAAGTATATTTAGAAAAAGGTAGGATTTTTAGAAGGAAAGCTGAATATTCTAAAGCTTTCAGTTCGTTTCATCAATCACTTAAATTATTTGAACAATTAAATGATTCAGCTAAAATAGGATCATTAAAACTAAATATAGGTAACGTTTTTAATGAAATCAGACGGTTTAGTTATGCGATTAAAAGTTATAAAGAAGCCATTTATATTTACACTAAATTAGATTTAGAAAGTGGTCTTTCAGGTTGTTATAATAATTTAGGTAATATATATACTTACAAAGAAATATTTGATTCAGCTAGTTACTATTTATATAAGTCTTTAGAGATAAGAATAAAAAAAGGGGATTATAATCAAGCTGCTTATACATATCAAAACTTGACAAGCGTATATCTTCAACAAAAAAAGATTGATTCTGCAATGCTATTTATTCAAAAGTCTTTAGCTATTCATAAAGATATGCCTAATTCGTATGAGTTGCATATGGATTACTATTTTATTGGAGAAATATATAAAGAAAAGAATAATTATAAAAAAGCCTATGAATATTATAAAAAAACGTTTGAGTGGGCAAAAGAGAATAAAGCTTACCAATTATTACCAGAAGTTTGCTTATCTATTGGCGTTTCTCTTTATGAAGGAGGTAAAAAAAATAAATCTGCTTATTATTTCAACCAATATAAAATATATAAAGATACATTACACAAAGATGATTATAAGATAGAAGAAAGCTTTATAAATTATGAATTTGTAAAAGATAGTATGATGAGTAATCAATTAAATTTACAAAAAGAAATATCTGAAATTGAAAATTCAAATTTAGAGTTAAAGAAAAAAATGAGTAACAATAACTTTATGTATTTATTGATTGTTATTTTAATACTTATTATCTCCACTTTTTTAATTTACTATTCAGTTAAAAAACGCTTAAATCAATCAATAAAGCACAAACAAATTGTTGAAAGTCAAAATAAGGAGTTAAAACGAACTTTAATTAGTAAAGAAGAAAAAGAAATCCTTTTAAAAGAAGTGCACCACCGAGTTAAAAATAATCTTCAAATTATTAGTAGTTTAATAAGGCTTCAAACTCAATATACATCTGCCGAAAATTATCAATCAAAAATAAATGATACAGAAAATAGGATAAGAAGTATGGCTTTAGTTCATGAAAAACTTTATAAAAATGAAGATATTTCAAAATTAAATGCAAAAGCATATATTGAAGAATTATCAGAGAATATATATCATTCATTAAAAACAAAAACTGAGATAAAATTTATAATTAATATACCAGATATTAACTTAAAAATAGATACACTAATTCCTTTAGGTTTAATAATAAATGAAATTGTTTCAAATTCAATAAAATATGCATTTCCAAATACTATTAAAGGAATGATTAAAATTGAAATCGATAATGAAACAAAAGTATTAAAAGTTATTGATAATGGGATAGGGACTAAATTAACCTATAACGAATTAAGTAAAGATTCATTAGGTATGGAGTTGATTGAGACATTGTCTGATCAATTAGATGCAATATTAGAATTTAATGGCGTTAATGGATTTAATTATACTATTAAGTTTAAACAATTAGTGTAAACTATTCAATACTTTTGACTTATAATATTAATTAATAAATTATCTTTGCACCGCTATAAAAAAAAATAATAATTATGCCAATAATATCTGTAAAAGGGATAAATATGCCCGAGTCACCAATTAGAAAATTAGTACCATTTTCTGAACAAGCAAAAAAAGAAGGTAAAACTGTTTTTCATTTAAATATTGGACAACCAGATATAGCAACACCACAGGTTGCATTAAATGCAATAAAAAATATAGATAGAGAAGTAATTGAGTATAGTCATTCTGCAGGATATGAATCTTACAGAATTAAATTATCTAACTATTATAAAGGAATTGGTATTAACGTTAACTCTGAGGAGATTATCGTAACAACAGGAGGTTCTGAAGCGTTAACTTTTGGGTTTTTATCTTGTTTTAATCCTGGTGATGATGTTATTATCCCAGAACCTTTTTATGCTAACTATAATGGTTTTGCAGAATCGGCAGGAATTAACATTATTCCTGTAACAGCAAAAATTGAAAATGGGTTTGCACTACCTCCAATTGAAGATTTTGAAAAAGCAATTACATCTAAAACTAAAGGTATTGTAATTTGCAACCCAGGTAACCCCACAGGTTATCTATATTCTAAAGCTGAATTAGAGCAATTAGCCGAAATAGTAAAAAAACATGATTTATTTTTATTCGCTGATGAAGTATATAGAGAGTTTTGCTATGACGGAGCAGAGCCTTTTTCAACAATGAATTTAAAAGGAATAGAAGAGAATACGATATTAATTGATTCTGTTTCAAAAAGATATTCAATGTGTGGTGCAAGAATTGGTGCATTAATTACACATAACAAAGATGTGCTTAAAACAGTATTGAAATTTGCTCAAGCAAGATTATCACCACCTACATTAGCTCAAATAGCAAGTGAAGCTGCTTTAGAAACCCCACAATCATACTTTACAGATGTAATTGAAGAGTATGTGGAAAGAAGAGATATAATGGTAGATGGTTTAAATAGAATTGAAGGTGTAATATGTCCTAAACCAAAAGGTGCTTTCTACTGTATCGCTAAATTACCTATTGATAATTCTGATAAATTTTGTCAATGGCTTTTAGAAGATTTTGAATATGGTAACCAAACAGTTATGATGGCACCAGCAACAGGTTTTTATGCTTCCAAAGGTTTAGGTAAACAAGAAGTAAGAATCGCTTATGTTCTTAAAAAAGATTCTTTACGTAAAGCTGTAAAATGTATTGAAGAAGCTTTAAAAGTTTATCCTGGTAGAGTTTAAAGTTTTTAATGTAACAAATAGTACTGCCTCAAAAGAAAATTTGAGGCATTTTTGTGTTTTAGTAGTAATTATCATTTCAAATTTTAGAGATAAAATAATTTATGGATTCAAAAAAAGAGGAGTTTACAAATACAATACAATTTTTAATTGGACAAAGAATTGAAAATTTAGAAGCCAAAAGTTATAATACAGTTAAAGAATTAGCTACACTTTTACAAACTGAAAATGACAAAAAGAATTGGAAACCATTACATTTTTTGTCTATTTTTTATAAAATAAAAGAAAAAATTGAGCAATTGACTTCTAATAAAGTGAAATCAACTACAAACATAAACCAACTTCTAAATAAAACTCAAAAAGAAGAATTAAGTAAATATCTAATTGAAAGTAATATTAAAACTACGGAATTAATGCGTCCATCAACACTTAATACTATTGTCTTTTTATTCCCTGTACCCGCAATTATGGGGACTATGTTAATTTGTACTTATTTTATTACGAAACATGATTATTCGGGTTGGATATATTTATCAGGGCTTGTAGGTATAGCTTTAAGTTTGACATTGTTTTTGATTACAGCCCCATTAAGAACACATTTTAAAGAAGATTATTTGGTTGATTACGCCAAATTGACTTATACAATTAAGCAAAAGGACTATTGCAAAATTCCAAATACAACAGTGCAGCTTATACAGTTTATTACTGACGAATTAGAAGTTGTGTTTGGTCAAAGGTTTTCAGAAACCGAATCAATCCCAGAAAACTAACGATTTTATCAATTATCCCTAATTTTCTTCTAAATTTGACGTTATACCAAAAATGAAGAAAATAGTAATCATATTATTTATTGTTGTTAGCTGTAAAGTTTCAGCTCAAACTATTACATCTATATATTTTCATATTGACAAAAAATCAGAACGGTTTACAAAGAAAAATGATTCTGTATCAAATAATAGGTTTAAAGGTAAGGCCTTTACAACGTTCAAACTATTAGGATATGTGGGAATAGCTATTTCAGATAGTACATTTAAAAAAAAACAAATTCACTATTGGTTAACTTATAAAACTAAGTACAAAAGGGTATTACTTGTTAATAACAATAATATTTATAGTGTTAATTTAAGTAATACGTTATTATCAATTAAAAAACAATTAGTTAAGTTAGAATCTAATGGGTTTCCTTTTGCTAAAATAAGAATTGAATCACAACGTGTTAATAAAAATAATTTAGAATTAAATTATAAAATTGATTCAGGTGACTTTGTAATTATAGATAAAATACATATTAAAAGTGAAGATAAATTCTATGAAAAAACAATTCTAAATATCATAGACTTAAAAGTTGGATCTGTCTATAATGAAAGTAAAATAATTGCCATTTCAGCAATTATAAATTCATCTAAACTATACAAAATAATTCGCCAACCAGAACTGATTTTCAAAAAAGGAAAAGCAGAGTTATTCATTTATATCAAAAAAGTAAAATCATCTAGTGCAGACGGTTACATTGGTTTATTACAAAATAAAACAACACAAAAATTAAGTTTAAATGGATACTTGAATTTACATTTACAAAATGCATTAAATAGGGGAGAACTACTCAGATTAAATTGGAAAAGTAATCCCGATAAAACTCAAAATTTAAAATTTAATTTTGAATATCCATATTTATTTAATTCACCTGTTGGAATTGAAACCAATACAAACTTACAAAAGCAAGACACAAGTTTTGTTAGAGCAGATATTGACTTTGGGGTTAATTATTTACAACCCTATTTTAAAATAGGAATATACAGCCAACTTATAAGTTCTACTGTTTTAAATAAAACTACTGCTGTTAATATTACTGAATTCTCTAAAAATGTAGTTGGGCTTAACTTAGTCTTAAAACCTTATTTTAGATCATCACATTACACGCCTAAACTTACAATTAAAGGAGGGTTTTATAGTTATACATCAGATTCTATTCAAACAAAAACATCATCATCTAATTATACATATCAAATCAATTTAGAACAAAAAATTAATTTTTTAAACTACTTTAGTTTTAGTAACAATACAGGAATTAAAGGTTTAAACTCTTCCTACAATTTATCACGAAATGAATTGGTATATTTTGGTGGCTTAAAATCTGTCAGAGGATTTTATGAATTAGAATTAATAGGAAATGAAGTGTTTACCATTTTAAATGAATTAGAATATCAACCAATTGATGTTTTGTCATTTAAATTAATCTATGATTATTCTCAATTTAAATATAACGGAAACAATCACACAAATAGTTTAGGATTTGGTTTTGGGTTGATTAATGAAAATAGTATCTTAGAAATTATAATCGCCAACGGTGTATTAAACACTAATCAAACTGATTTTAATTCAACTAAAATTCACATTGGATTTAAAGCCAGTTTTTAATGCTATACATTATCTTTTAAAGGGTGTAACACATTACAATTAAGACAGGATTTTTAGGCGACTACTAAATATAAAATGATTAAAAAAGAAAAACTCCAGATTGACATCTGAAGTTTTTATATAAGTTAAATTCTTTTTACTTTCTTAATGGAGTTACTTCACTTAATGTAGCACTCATCTCAGCTTTGCAATTTTCAGGTAATTTAGTATTAGTTTTAGTATAGTAAAACTTTAAATACATTCCTTCTATTTGAAATCGTTCATCTAAATTTTCAGGATATAGATGAAAAGTAGATCCATCATTTTCTCTAGCATCAATGTGTAATTTACAGCCTGTGTCAGAAATACGAACTGTACCTACAATTCTAATTTTTTCTACTGATTGAGAAGTTAAATCAGATGAACTATCTGAAGTTGTATTTTTACTATTACCGCATGATAACATCATAAAGCAGATACTGAGTGGTAAAATTAATAATTTCATAGTATTATATTAAGGTTAAAAGTCTAAAAGACAAGACTAATTAGTTGAAGTGTACAGTATAAACTGTACACTTCAACTAATCAATTCTTACTTTACTGTTAATTTTACTGTGTTTATTTTATCGTTTGAAGTTACACTTAAAATATAAATCCCTGCAGACATATCTGAAGTAGATATAACAGCAGACGATCCAAATAAGTGAGCTTTTGGTAAGCTATATATTACTTTACCAGATAAATCCATTACTTGAACAGCTGTAGGAATAATTCCATTCCATTCTATATTTATGAAATCTGTTGCTGGGTTAGGGTAAACTTTTACACTAATCAAGTTATTCGTATTAATTCCTAATGGTCCGTCAGCGACTTGAATACTCCCTTGGTAAGGTTTGTAATTTTGTTTTGTACCTGTAACAGTTAATGGTTGGTTAGAAGTTAATGCTGTGAAACTAATAGTTACACTTCCGCCAGATACTAAACCTGTACCTAAAATTGTTCCATTTTGAGTAATAGCAATCTTACTACCTTCAACATTACATGTGATAGTTACAGATGTTTCACCTAAGTCTACATTTTGAATGTGTGAAACTGTTAATTTAGTAGTTACTTTGTTTCTGAATAACGTAGACGGATCACCAAACATTACCCAAGTTTGCATAACTTCTTTTGCATTTGTATTTGAATTATAGTCTTCTAGCATACTTATTTGAGCATTGTAAAAAATCCCACCTAAAGTAGCTTTTCTATTGTTTGTATATGATTCCGAAATAAGTTCAGCCATTTCATCTTGAACTTGCATAGGTTCTGCCCAAGCCATTAAAATACTTGACCCACAGGCTGCAATTGAACCAGTAGGTGTATTGTTGTTAGTTGCTCGCATCCATACTTCAGAAATACATGTACCTGATGTAAATGTACCGTTGTTACATGCAACAGAAATAACAAAAGGATATTTTCCATTATTTGTTGCTTGATTGATATGCGTAGAACTGTAATTTCCAGTAATACAAGTATTTTGATCACCATGTCCTGTGTAATTGAATAAACCAATACCACTATTTACAGCAGGTGTTATAAGTGTTGATGAAGGATCTCCAGCTGCATCATTTTCACCCTGATTTCCATCATAAAATTCATAAACGTTTGTATAACCAAATCCTAATAGTTTTGTTCTAATATTTCGAAGGTGTTGCCAATCTACTTCTCCATCATCACCAAAACCAGCACCTTCACTAGATCCTAATCCAATAGCTTTTGTCATCCAGTCACCAGCAAGAGGTGTTTTTTCATATTCTAACGTTCGATTAACCATTGTTGTTATTTCATTAGCATTTCCAGAAAATCGACCAATAAATACTTCAGGATAAAAGTCATTACCTGTTAATTGTGCGTAATATGTATCACTCCATAACTGTTCTGAATTACCCGACATACCATAAGTATGTGAAGCCACATCAGCATGATCACCAACTAACAAAATATATACTAAATTAGGATTACTGTTGTAAAATGTTTGTATGTATGATTTAATTTGAGTATCTGTTGTTCCAGTAGTTGAAGTACCAACAATTGTTGTTTTAATTCCTGACTGAATTTTCCAATTTGCTAATGGCTGAATTTCGTCAATTAAATTATCTTTTGAAATAATTAACATATCTCCATTTTCACCTACTGGGGTATAGCGACCAAAAACAACTTGAGAATTTAAGTAGTGTTCATTATAAATACTTGAAAACGCATTTCTTTGAATCGCAGAAGCTGTTAGTTCATTGATTCCTGTGTGGTTTTCATTAATTACAACATTAGTTCTTACATTAGAATATACTCTAAGTGTTTTTGTTACAGGATTATATTGGTAAGGAGATACCGATACAGTCACACCTCTCGTATTTCTTAAGTTAAAAGGTGATGATATTTCTGCGATAGTACCAGGGTAAAATGCATTAGTTGTGTATTCAATCCCAAATGTATAAGCAACTGTTGAAGGGTTTATGTTACGTGTCAAATGACCTTTAGACGGTGCTATGTTAATATTTGAATATTCGACAAAACCATCATGTTCAATTTCTAATGAAACTTCACCACTATTAGATACAATTACAGACTCCGTAAAATATGGAATGGCAGGGGCACCTGCTTTCATAGTTGTTACTTTACTTGATTTTGTAAAATCTTGAAAGCTTTGGTTATCAATTTGTGTGTACACAGCATCAGTTTGTTGTAATGTGTGTTTTATTGAAATCACATTCTCTTGAGATGATAACAATTCAAATTGTTGACCTATTCCAATAAATGAACTCAGTGCAAAAGCACCTATAATAAACGTTTTTTTCATAATTTATAGATTTTAATACTCACAAATATAAAAAATAATATGAACAATAAACGTTTAATCAATTCAAAACCTACTCTTATTGATTGAATGATTAAATATTACAATTTAACTGTAAGTTTCACCATTTTAACATTCTAAAACTTATACTGTTTTTCATCAAATCTAATTGATATATGAATCCAAATTGAACGCCCTAAACGTAGCATTAATGGATAGAATATTAAAAAAGCCAACAACATAAACCCAAACGAAACCCAAGGAGAAATAGTTTTAGACAACAAAGCCATTAATAAAAATGGAACTTCAATAGCAATTACAATGGGGTAGGATGTCCATAATGCACCGATCCAAAAGCCTGGCTCAATTTCAAACTTTTGATTACAAACCGTACAATGTTCAGGCATAACTAAAATTGAGCTATACCTAAACAAACCATTTTTTGTAAATAGATTACCTTGTCTGCATTTAGGGCATTTTAAGGTTAAAATAGATTGTGTTTGTGAAATTGGTTTCATTGTTGGGTGTAAAGTTACAAATTTTAGAAAACATAATGAATTAAATGTCTTTATCTGATAAAACTAAGTAGTTTTGTAAATAATACATCAAATAGCAAATCATGAAAGCATACGAACTAATAGAAAAATATCAAAACATTTGGGATAAATACGAGAGTAGTTATATCAATAAGGCAACAAAAGTTGAAGAATCTAATTTATTAGACAGAGGGTTTGAGTTTCAATTTGATGAAGACATTACAAACCCTGATGTATTATTTATTGGTATAAATCCATCTTATAAAGAAGAAAGGTCGATTGTGAAAAGTTTTTACACCAAACCAGCTAATAAACCAGGTTATTATAGACCTTTTCATAAAGTTGAACAAGATTTAAAATCAGACTATAACCGTACTATTACATGGACACATGTTGATTTGTTAGCTGTAAGAGAGCCACAACAATCATATATTGAAAACTATTTATATCAAAAAAAGCAAGGGGCAGATTTTGTAATCGAATCTTTAGAAGTTGCTAAGCAAGTTATAGAACATTTTAAGCCTAAAGTAATTGTAGTACCTAATCTTTTAGGAAGAGAATTACTAAGTAGAAATAAAAAAACGTTAGCAGACGGTAGAGTAGTAGGTGAATGGATGGATTGTGAGTTTGAATTTGATACAGACTTAGGAACTGATAAATTTATTAATTCAGGTAGTACATTAAATGGGATACCTGTATTTTTTACAGCAATGATGTATGGTAAAAACTCAATTGACCGTGGTACATTCCAACGTTTAGTTTGGCATATTGATGCTGTTTTAAATAAGATTAAATAATTAAGCCTAATATTTTTGTATTCAATTGTAAATTCAGTTTCTAATAAAACTATTACTTTTGAAATCAAGTATTCATTAAAATTAAATTGTAGTTTATGTCATATCAAGAAGTTTTTGAACAGTTTTTAAGCCAAGTCAAAGAAAGTACTGAATCAGGTCAATTTGCAAAATTAACAATGGCAAAAACCATTGGTAAATTGGATTTAAAAAATATTTTTGTAAGACCAATTGAATCTAAAGGTGAATTTAAGGTATTACTAAAATTACGCTTCAGATCAAGAGAGACAGAAGATAAAGAAAACGAATTGACTATAGATGAAGCTTTCAATATTTTAAAAAATCACTTAAGAAATCCATTTACATCAGTCATTTTATTCACCACAACAAAAGATGTGACTTATAAAATGAATAAAAAAGGTGCAGCTAGCATTTCAGAACAAGCACCAACCTTTAAAGAAATTGTTTTTGCTGAGAAAGATGTTGAGTAATTTGACTTTTCAATTAGAAAATTTATAAATAATATTATTTTTTCATATATATTTAAAACATAGTTTTATTATTTCTATTTGGCTTATAATGTAATTGCGTGAAGTTTATCCTGAGCTTTTGTCGAAGGGTTACTTTGCTTTGGTTTAAATTGTGCATTAACCGAAACGCAGAGTAGGGGGATGTACAATTTAAAGTGTGTTGGGAAATGCCAGTTTTCTTTTTTTTAGGGGCAGGAAAGGGAGCCTGTCCAAGTGTAGGGAAGAATAATAAATAGACTATTTATCGAATATTTTCTCCATTAAATGTAATAGTTATATCAATTATTTCCTTAATCTTTGTTGTTGAGAAACCATAGGCAGCAAGTTCGTTCGCAACAAGAATATTCATTCTATTTGCATTACTATCCATTTTATTATTTTGAGTAGTAAAATCATAGTCCAAATTGGCCTCTTCAATATTAAATACATTATTCTCATTGAAAGTATGAGTTAACCTTTCCTTCAATTGGACAAGTAGGCTTTCTCTTATTAAAATTGAGTTATAAGTTTTGGTTATCCATTTTATATTTGGGGTACTTGCACCATAAATCTGAGGTAATAAAGTTCTAAAATGGTTGAGTTCTTTTTTTCCATTAATGTTTAATAAAAAAGAATGTTCATCAAGTTTTTCCATTAAACTAGATGTAATTAAAAACATTTTTGAAAGAAATTCTTTTGGCTCAAAACTTTCTCTATTTTCTATTCCAGAAATTGCAATTTCTAACGATAATCTTTGAAATTTAGAGATAGTATTTGATACCGCAAACATTACTGCTTTTTCTGCTTCAATTTTCATTTTACCAGTTTGCTGTTCGGAAGAAATTCTTCTAACATCTTGAATTGTAGCTAAATTTTCCATTTTTTTACCAATATATTTTTTAAAAATAAAATAAAACATAGTCAATCCACCTGAAAATATAGCAAACGCAGATAAGTTAAATAAATCAAAACCTTTATATTCAAAGTATAAAGGAAAATAAAAATTAATAGCCATAATTAATTATAATAGAAGTGTAATTGAATCAATTGTTATTTTGTGATTTATCTAGATAAATACTTAAAGTTAAAGTTATACAAAGATATAAATATTACCTATTTTTAATTATTTTTTTTGAAAAATCAACACGGAATTCAATTAATTATATTATTTTTCTATGTCAGATGATTTGGATATGAATACTTAGATGAACACTCAATGCTTCAATTGAATATTGAATATTGATGATTTTAGTATTGATACATTTTGCCTATCAATTGATAGGAGAATTGTTAGGATATTTAATGAATCATCAATTACTAAACTAACAAGAAAACAAAAAGATACAAGACAATTATC
>Ga0256824_10000668_pt1 | contig 13294 bp, 8 predicted proteins | sample CV67metaG_FD_191570 | JGI IMG/M metagenome (GOLD analysis project Ga0256824, IMG submission 191570) | Hydrothermal vent microbial communities from East Pacific Rise, Pacific Ocean - CV67 | ecosystem: Environmental > Aquatic > Marine > Hydrothermal vents | place: Pacific Ocean: East Pacific Rise...
GGGTCAAACATATCGTAAAGTTTTACAGCGTGACCTAAGAAACCTGCAAAGTGTAAAGCACCAACTGCCGCTAAAATACCAAAGAAGAAAAGAAGTGTATCGTTCTCAATTTTTGCAACTGATTTATAAATTTCAATATCATGGTCATGATATTTTTTAAGTGTATATGCATAGAGTTGTAAAAGTGAAAGACCAAATAGCATTCCCCACATTGGAGGTAGGTGCATAAATTGTTTTCCTAAAACTGCTATTGCAATTGTAAAAACACCTAAAAAAATAATTATTTTACCACCCTTATGAATTACTACAGGATCTGCACCTTCGATTTTCTTTGGATGTCCTTCTGGAACAAAACGAGAAAGTAAGAATGCAGTCACACCCCAACCAAGTATAGCTGAAGGGAAAAGGAAAAGAAAGTCAACAAAAGCACCCTTACCAGCTGACCACGCCATAAGTGTTGTAATATCACCAAACGGAGACCAAGCACCACCAGCATTTGCAGCAACAACAACATTTATCGCCGCTGGAACAAGGAATGCCTTATTATCTTTCTCAATCGTTAAAAGAACAGTTGAGAGGATAAGTGCTGTTGTTAAGTTGTCGGCAACTGGAGAGATAAAGAATGCTAAAAGACCTGTTACCCAGAAGAGTTGTTTATAGCCATAACCTGCGTTAAGAAGTTTCTCTTTGAGTGCATCAAAAACATTTCTCTCAATAAGTGCTTCAATAAATGTCATCGCAACAAATAAGAAGAAGAAAATTTCTGCAATTTCTAAAATCAAGTGAGCGATTTCTGTATCAAACGCAGCAAAGTTTAAACCATTAACTGCATAATAACCCCCAAGTAACATAAACATAAATGTACCTGTAAATAGTGCTGGTTTTGCCTTATTTATGTGGTATTTTTCCTCAGCAGCAATAAAGTAGTACCCCACTACAAATATTGTTAATAGTAGCCAACCAAATGGCTCAGTAGCTAAATCTACTGCATGACCTGCTTTATGTGCTTCTGTTGTAGCAAACGCAGCCACACTAGTTAAACCTAGTAACGATAGAATTTTTAACATTCCTTCTCCTTAATAATTGTATGAACACCGATTGAAATGTCTCTAGAAAGTGCCCCAAGGACTATCTCTCTCGCTGTTAGTAAACGAAATTTCAACAGTCTACCAATATTTTCATTTAAAAGAACATTAATTGACTCAAAAGCATCATTTAATCCACTTTTTGTTCTAATTATCGAGACATTCTCCCACATAATACGACGGAGTTGATTCTTTTTTGCCTTATCTTCTTTAAGACTCATAACCTCATCACAAACATCAAACTCTACAAACTCTTTATCTTCTTGATTTTTATTTATGTCAAGAGCAGCACGCTTTGCGAAGACTAAACCTTCAAGTAGAGAGTTTGATGCCAGACGATTTGCACCATGAACACCACTAGATGCTACTTCTCCAATGGCATAAAGATTTTTCACACTAGGGACTCTTCCGTTTAAGTCACTCTTTATGCCACCTATTGCATAGTGAAACGCAGGAGAGATAGGAACTCTTTGCTTGGGTACATTAAAACCTAAGGTTCTTAGATTTTTACATATATTTGGAAATCTTTTCTCAAAGTACTCTTGGGAAAAATTATCAAATGCTAGATAAACTTTAAGCCCTGTCTTTTTCTTATACATATAGATATACTTGCTCACTATATCACGAGAAGCCAACTCTCCCCGCTCATCATATTCAAAAAGAAATCGTTTACCATTCTCGTCTTCAATAGTAGCACCCTCTCCACGAAGGGCTTCTGTAAGTAGCATCTTTTGTGCATTGTCACTATTTACATAGACTGTTGGGTGAAACTGTAACATTTCCATTCTCTCTAAGGGAATCCCTTTTGTAACACAGAGTCCTTGAATGTCCGCACTAATACAAGGAGCATTTGTGTGGTACTCATATAAAGAACCAACTCCCCCACTAGCGATAATGATATCTTTCGCATAGATGTTTCTACACTCTCTATGGTCAAGAACAGTTACCCCATAGCACTCCCCATCTTTTATAAGTAGGTCAATAACTCTTGCGTTTCCAAGCATAGCATGAGGGTTGTTTTCTAGTAAAAAGTGGTGCATATATCTACCCGTAGCATCCCCTCCAGCATGAAGGATACGTTCACAAGAGTGTGCGGCTTCTTTAGTATAGTGGAGTTCTCCTTTTTCGTTCTTATCAAACTCAAAACCATGCCTAATAAAATCATCAATTGCTTCGATAGAACTCTCACTTAGAACTTTTACTGCCTCTTCATCACAGAGTCCCGCACCTGCGTTTAGGGTATCTTCAATATGTGAAGGTATGTCAGCCTTATCTCGTGCTAAAGCTATACCTCCTTGTGCGTAAAAGGTATTACACTTAAAAGTTTCACGTTTATTTATCATTAAAACTTTTTTATCTTTTGGAATGTTCATAGCAGCATATAGACCTGCCACCCCTGCTCCAATTATAATTACGTCGTATCTAAACATTATTTACAACTCTCATTATTGTCATTAGTTTGGAAACTTTTATCTTTTATAATAAACTTAACATTTTCATCACTATTTGGTACTTCATCTTCCCAATAAGGAGGTGCTTTATAGCCACACCCCCCAAGACTTAACAAAAAGATTGCTATAATATGTATATGAAAAATGTTACTCAAATTCTTACTATTATTCAAAATAAACCTCAATTTTCTAAACTAGCAAAGTATAAATGTATAGAGAAAATACAATCTATCTTTAATCCTGCTCTACAAAGAATGATAAAGTTTGCATACATCAAAAACAATGTACTTTTTTTCGTTCTAAATCATCCCGGTGCTAAACAAGAGTTTGATAATAATATACAAAGTATTAAAAGTGCTTTAAATTTTCACACTCCTGACGAATGTAGTGAAAATGAGATTCAAGATATAAGAGCTTTTGTAACACATACACCTCATAAGAAGTTTGTTTTAGAAGAAAAGATACCTCAACTTTACAAAGAACGTTCACACGCAGAGTTTGAGATAAATATAGAAGATGAAAAACTCCGAGCCTTAGCACAGAGCATAAAAGAGATCATCAAAAAAGGCAGAGATAACAATGACACTCCTTAGTACCATTCAACAACTTCCCTCTTCTGCTGGAATCTATCAATACTTTGATAAAGATGGTCACCTTCTTTATATAGGAAAAGCAAAAAATCTAAGTAACAGAGTCAAGAGTTACTTTAGTTTTAGCCCTGAACTTCAAGCTTCTCCTAAACTCTCTCTACGTATATCTAAAATGATACAGCAGACCGTCTCTATGAACTATATAGTAGTAAACTCAGAGCATGATGCACTTATACTTGAGAACTCACTTATAAAACAGCTAAATCCTAAGTACAACATTTTACTACGTGATGATAAAACCTATCCATACATATACATAGACAAGAGCGAAAAATATCCACGTTTTGACATCACACGTAAGATATTAAAGAGTAAGGACATCATCTACTATGGTCCTTATTCTGTCGGGGCAAGAGATATTTTAAATTCTGTATATGAAACATGTAAACTTGTACAAAAAAAGAGTTGTCTAAAATCTCATAAACTTTGTCTTTATCATCAGATTGACCAATGTCTTGGTCCATGTGAGCTTCCTATAAGTCAAGAAAGATATATGCAAGAAGTAGATTTAGCAACTACACTTATCAAAAACAAGAAGATTTTACTCAAAAATCTTCAAGAAAAAATGCAATTTTATGCACAAGAGCTGCGTTTTGAAGAGGCAGCAGAACTTAGAGATAGAAGTGAAAGAATAAGTCGTTCAGAGATAAAAAGTGAAATAGACTTTGCAAGTGATGAGAACTACGATATCTTTGTTCTCTCTAACAGTGATAAAAGAGCAGTAGTAGTTCGTATTTTTATGCGTCACGGAAAAATAATATCCTCTTCTCATGACTTTGTCACACTCAACCAAGGCTATGATGAAGATGAACTTTACTTTAGAACTCTACTTGATTTTTATAAGGATGAGAAGCCTCCTATTGTAGCTCCTATTTTAATAGCCAAGGAGTTTCATGGTCTTAAAGAGATAGGTGAACATCTAAGCAGTGTCTTTGCAAAAAAAGCGAATATATCTATGCCCCTTAAAGGAAAAAAGAGAAAGCTCATTGATCTTGCTAAGCTAAACGCAGCAGAACTTTTAAAACGTGATACAAACATCAGTAAAACTAAATTACTTACAGAGATTCAAGATCTGTGTTCTTTAGAAAAAGTACCCACAAGAGTTGAAGTCTTCGACAACTCGCATATCTCAGGAGTTGCTACAGTTGGAGCGATGATTGTTTGGCAAAATGGCTCTTTTGACAAGGCCTCTTACAGAACATATCATCTAGAGGCGAGGGATGAGTATGCACAGATGAGAGAAACACTCACAAGAAGAGTAGAGAGTTTCTCAAAAAGCTCTCCACCTGATTTATGGCTTCTCGATGGTGGAGCGACACTGCTCAAACTTGCCGTCGAAATTTTGAACTCATATGGTGTTTTTATAGATGTAATCGCTATTTCAAAAGAGAAGGTAGATGCAAAAGCTCACCGTGCAAAAGGTGCGGCAAAAGACATCATATATACAAAAGATGAAGCCTTTAGACTCAAGACAAGTGATAAGAGATTACAGTGGGCACAAAACCTACGAGATGAAGCACATCGATGTGCAATAACTTTTCACAAAAAAACAAAATTAAAACTTGACCAAGAGAGTAAACTTCTGAATTTAAATGGTATTTCTCAAGCAAAAGTGACTAAACTATTACAACATTTTGGAACCTTTGAAGAGCTAAAAAAAGTTACAACTGAAGAAATAAGTGTAGTTTTAAATACAAAAGATGCTAAAAGTATTAAAAAAATTTATAACTAAGTATTTATTTCAGTTGATTATGTTATATTTGTGATGATTCTAGTTTTTATATGAAGGTTTTTAAATGAATACAATAGTACCATTGGATGAAGAATATTTTTTTGAGACAGATGTTATCATCAGTCAAACTGATATAAAAGGAGTAATTACATACTCCAACAGAGCTTTTAGTGAGGTATCTGGATACACTGCCAAAGAACTTCTTGGACAACATCATAGTATAATAAGACATCCAAGTATGCCGAGTGCGGTATTTGCTAAGATGTGGGAGACTATTTTGGGTGGACAAGCATGGAATGGGCTTATTAAAAACCTTCGTAAAGATGGTGAATTTTACTGGGTTGATACAGAAATACTACCCATAAAAGATGAAAGTGACCAAGTCACTGGTTTCATCGCAGCAAGAAAAGTTGCATCAAGAAAAGATATTATCGAAAATGAAGAAAACTATAAAAAAATCTTAGAATTAGAAGAGTAGGAGAAGTAATGTTAATCTATAATTATCAAAAAGAGTTTTTAGGTATGGATGAGAAAGATCTCAAAACCTTAGGTTTTAAGGACCTATCAGGCTTAAAAGCAGAAGTTACTGACTTTGCAGACCTTTTTGTAAAAACACCTGGTTATATTCATAACTTTAAACATGTACACTGGATAGACTTTATCACATGTGCTGACTCAAATGAAGAATCAAAAGTAATTATTAATGTAAATAATAAAAGCTTTAAATGTAGCATCTCAATAAGCACTGCGTTTTTAGTAGATAATCCAGCATCAAAAGCATTTTTTATACAACTAAATAACCTTAGAACTCTTAATGCAAAAGAGAATGAAAAAATATCAGGCGATATCGTTGAGAGAGTTGCTCCAACACTCGATGAAGAGCCTAGTCAAATCTTTAATACACCAGATTTTTCCCAAGAGATAACTACTCCAGTAGAAGAAGTTCAGATTCCTTCACTAAGAGTTGACCCATATGAAACATTAGATATTGACTTAGACGATGAAGAAGATGAAATTCTAGAAATTGAAGAGCTACCTTTAGAAGTAGAAGAACCTCAAGAAACGATAGAAGAAAGCTTAAGTATCGACGTAGATTTTGATGATGATGAAGAGCTTGAGATAGCAGAACTTAATGAAGCTACAACAGCGACTCAAGTAGTATCACAAAGTTTTAATAATGGCTATGTATATGATCCATCTGTTGCTTCAAGTGAACTAGGTCTTCCTCTTGACCTAATTGAAGAATTTATTGAAGATTTTATATCTCAAGCAAAAGAGTTTAAAGATGACCTTTATCAAGCAGTAGAAGAAGAGGATATTAATAACCTTAAAATCCTTTCTCACAAGCTAAAAGGTGTTGCAGCAAATCTTAGAATTGAAGATGCACTAGAAACACTCACCGTTATCAACACTACTGCTGACTTCAATGTTGCAACAGAAAACTTAGATGAATTCTATAAAATTATTGCTAAATTATCTAATGAAGAGATTCAAGTCGAAGTTGAAGTAGAAAAACCTGTAGCTATAGAAATCGAAGAAAATCTTGAAGAGGACTTATATAGTGATCCTATTGAGATAGAAGATTCTCAAGTTCCCGATAAAATAGATATTCCTGAGCTAGCAGATGATACTTTTACAGATACAGAAATTAGCTTAGCAGACACTTCTTCTACAGAGCTTGACTTAGATCTATTAACTTTAGATGATGAAGAGCTAGAAATAGAGATAGAGGAACCAATACAAACTCAAGACCTTCCAATTTTAAACTTTTCTAAAGAAGTTGCAGCAGATGAGATAGGTATTGACCAGGAAAGTTTTGATGAACTTTACAGTGACTATATCCATGAACTTACACTCTCAACTCAAAGTATGAAAATTGCTGTATCGAATGAGGATTTTAATGCTTGTCAATATGAAGCTTTAAAACTCAAAGGAATGAGTGAAAATATGAGAGTTGACTCTTTTAAAAGTGAATTAGAAACACTTATCGCTTCTTCAGATAAACAAGAGATAGACGAGACTCTTCAAAGAGTTGACTTGATAATTTCACAAATATCACAAGCAGGGGCTTAACATATGCAACTAGGACTTAAAAGTAGACTAAGACTAATCAGTCTTTTTCCAATTCTCATTCTATTTCTTATAACAAGTTATTTTGTTTATAACTCATATGAAAACTATCGTGCAGCACAAATACTTCAAGATAAACTTTCTGAGAACAGACAACTTAACAACCTTGTAAACAACATCTCTCGTGAGAGAGGTATGACTGTAATGTACCTAGGAAACTCTTCACCAAACACACTGAGATCTTTGATAAAACAGAGAAAGGTTGTTGATGATACACAAGCTTCATATATCTCACATATTGAGAGTAAAGATGTACTTCATGACCACTCTGATGGAGTGAAAAACTGTAGCACTTGTCAAAACCTTCATGCACTATCTGACCTTCTAGTAAAGATAAAAGAATCTCGTAAACTAGTCGATACACATGCAACCAATTTTGAAGATGTTTATAAAAACATATATGGTGTTGCTCAACAAAAGGCAATCTCTCAACTAGAAGACATTACAACAAGTCAACTTGACACAGAGATAAATATTTTAGCCGCAGAATATATCACACTTGTTCGTGCAAGTGGTTACACTTCTGATGAACGTGACTTTATCTCTTTTGCTATTGCAAGATCTACAGAACTTGAAGAAGAGGAAATCAATCAATGGATTTCTCTTATTGCTAAAGCAGATGCTATTAGTTACGATACACTAAAAAATCCTCAGATTGTCTCCCAGCTTAATGAGATGTTCAAAAATGAAGATACACTTGAGCTTCTTGATGATATCAATGCAGAGAGAACAACTATTCTTTCAAGTGCCGCAACTGGTGAGTATGAAACAAGTTCTGGTATCTGGTTTACAATGCTTTCAGAAAAAGCAAACACTCTCTCAGAAGCCGAAGAAATGCTTCTATCAGCTATGGATAGTAGAGCCGTTAAAGTTAAGTCTGATGCTCTTCAGTTTCTTGCGATCACACTAACAATCTGGCTTGTTTCAGTTGTCTTAGCAATACTAGGTTTCCTACTTTCAAATGAAATTGCTACAAATATCAAGAACCTTGAAGATGTACTAAAACGTGTTGCTGAAGATACACATGATGGAGAAGATGTAGATATTAACCTCCATACTGCAAAAGGTACTGCTGAGGCTTATGACCTCTTAGAGAAAATTATTGAACAGACTCGACACGATAAAGAGTCAGCGCAAGAGGCTAGTGAAGCCAAGTCTATGTTCCTTGCAAACATGTCACATGAAATTCGTACACCATTAAATGGTATCGTTGGATTTACAGAGCTGTTAAAAGATACTGGTCTAGAAGAAGAGCAAACAGAGTTCGTAGAGATTATTGAAAAATCTTCTGAAAACCTACTTGAAATTATCAATAATATTCTTGACCTCTCTAAGATTGAGTCTAATAAACTTGAAATCGAAGATATCGCCTTTAATCCTGTTGAAGAGTTTGAATCAGCAGTTGATGTTTATGCAGTACGTGCTAGTGAAAAGCATATTGATCTTGGTTGTTTCATCGACCCTGAACTTGAACACCCTATTAAAGGTGACCCTACAAAGATTAAAGAAGTTATCATTAACCTTCTTTCAAATGCAGTTAAATTTACAAGTAGCTCTGGATCAATTAATGTCGACATTAGAAAAATTGACTCAGAACAAGAAGGTATTACAAGAGTTAGATTTGAAGTACAAGATAGTGGTATCGGTGTAACTAGTGAGCAGAAAGCTAGAATTTTTGAGGCATTCTCACAAGCAGATACATCTATTACTCGTAAGTATGGTGGTACTGGTCTTGGACTTACTATTTCTTCTAGATTTATTGAGCTTATGGGTGGACAACTTGATCTTCACTCAGAACCAGGAGAGGGAACAACATTCTTCTTTAGTATTGATTTTGAAGAGATAGAAACACTTAACGAATCTGTTAGAGGAAGTTTTTCAAGTATCAATGCCTTAGTTTTAGAGTCATCTCATAAAACAAAAAGACAAGAGACTTACTTACGTGAGTACTTAGACTTTTATGGTGTAAGCTATACATCTTTCAAAGACTTATCAGAGCTAGAAGCACTACAAAAGCAGGTTAGTTACGATCTAGTATTCATCGACTATGATTATGCTGATGAAGAGGCTCTTAAGGCATATAGCACACTGTCTCAAGAGTTTATTCTTCTTACTAAATCATATTTTATGAAAAAAATTGATTCTATGAACTTAAATATTTTAAAAACACTTTATGAGCCACTCAACAACTCAAAACTCAGACAAGTGCTTGATAACTATCATAGTGAAAATTTTAGTGCTAAACGTGCAAAAAAGATAAACCGTAAAAACTTTAATGCTGAAACATCAAGGTTTAATGCAAATGTACTTATCGCTGAAGATAATATCATTAACCAAAAACTTATCAAAAGAACACTTGAAGACCTAGGTTTAACTATTAGTATTGCATCAAATGGTCTTGAAGCTTTCCAAAAACGCAAAGATGGTAATTTTGATTTAATTTTTATGGATATTCAGATGCCTTTCCTTGATGGTATGGAAGCGACAAAAGAGATTTTAGAGTATGAAGAAGATCATAATCAGCCACATATTCCTATCTTAGCACTTACTGCAAATGCACTAAAGGGTGATAGAGAAAGATTTTTAGAAGCTGGTCTCGATGAGTACACAACTAAACCTCTAGTACGTGCAGAGATAGTCTCACTCTTAAATCATTTCTTAGCAGACCACATCGTTGAAGATAATGATATACCTTCAAGTGTTCAAGACCTTGAAGATAAGATAGAAAAAGAAGAGCTAGTAACTATAGAAGAAGAGACTCTAGTCCCTCTTCAAGAGATAAAACTTGAGATTGAAGAAGAAGTAGAAATTGAAGAAGAAGCAGAAGTAGAAATTGAGGAAGAAATATTCTCTTATAAAGCTGATATCTTATTAGCAAAGAAGAGTGCTTTTGAGTTAAAACTTTATGCAAAAGTCATTAAAGACTTAGGCTATTCATACGAAACAGCTGCTTCATATGATGAGTTGCAAGATATGCTTAGAGACAATAGTTATAAACTTGTTTTATTTGACAAAGAGATAGATGCTATGAACCTTCAAGAGTTACAAACACTTGTAACTGAAGGTAGTGACACTAGAGCCTTAAGCTCTAAGCTTGTTCTTATAACAGATCCTTCTACTCAATCAAATGAAGAAGATTCTCAGTATGTAAACGAGACAATAAAAAATGTAATCAATAGAGATCTACTAAGAATTCTATTTGAAAAACTAGTATAAGGATATAAAAATGATTAAAAATGATTTAGTAGTTTTAGCAGTTGATGACGATATGATAAACCTAAAACTTTTGAAGTCTATGCTTAAAAAAGGTGGTAATGTTAAAGAAGTTATTGAAGCAAAAAATGGTTCTGATGCTATTGGTGTGTTGAAAAGTCGTGACGATATTGACCTTATTCTTCTTGATATTATTATGCCTATTATGGGTGGGATAGATATGCTTAAAGTAGTACGTGCAGATGACAACCTCCGTCAACTCCCAATCATAGTGTTAACTACAGATGAGACAAAAAAAGCAGAAGCACTAGAGTGTGGAGCAAACGGTTTTTTAATGAAACCTATTAGAAATGAAGAGCTTCTTAAAAAGATAGCAACTGTTATCCTTTAGAAACCTCTAACACAACAAGTTCCTTAAATAAGAACTTGTTTTAAAACTTCCTCAACTCTCTTTACTCCAACAATTTCCATTGCATCACGAACTTCTTGTGGTATATCTTCTATATCTCGTTCATAATTTTTTGCAGGTATCAGAACCTTTGTCATTCCAGCCTTATGAGCTGCTATAAGCTTCTCTTTAAGTCCACCGATTGGTAGTACATCTCCACTCAGTGAAACTTCTCCCGTCATTGCAATCTCTGAACGAATTTTTCTTGAACTTAAAATCGAAGATATTACACTGACCATAGCTATACCTGCACTAGGACCATCTTTTGGTGTTGCACCATCTGGAACATGTATATGTAGGTCAAAACGCTTGTATACCTCACTAACATCAATCTTAATACCATCTTCTTTCTCTTTAAAAGTGATAGGTACATTGGCTGCGTTTATCTTGAGTTTTCTAGTATCTATAAGAGTTTTTACAACACTCATAGCGATCCTAGCAGACTCTTTCATAACATCACCAAGACTACCAGTAAGTTGCATAGTCCCCTTCCCTTTGATACGGATAGATTCTATCTTGAGAACATCCCCACCAACTGCTGTCCATGCAAGACCATTAACAACACCGACTACAGGAATTTTATCAGTTTTTTCAATCTCAAACACACTCTTATCAAAAAAGCTTTTTAAGTTTTTCATAGTAATAGAGACTTTCTTTGTCTCGCTGTCTTTAAGTATATCTTTGGCTACTTTTCTTGACATCTCTGCGATACGGCGACGCAGATTACGAACACCTGCTTCACGAGTATAGCTATGGATTAGCTCTTTGAGTGCAGTTTTTGTGATGTTTAGTTCAGACTTTTTAAGTCCATGTTTTTTCACCTCTTGAGGTATGAGATAACGTGCTGCAATCTCGTACTTCTCTTGAGGAGTGTATGAACTTACACTTATAAACTCCATTCTATCGCGAAGAGGTGCTGGTATACGACCAACATCATTTGCTGTAGCGATAAAGATAACATTACTCAAGTCTAAGTCAAAGTTTAGGTAGTAATCTCTAAACTCGCTGTTTTGCTCAGGGTCTAGTATCTCAAGTAGTGCTGCTGTTGGATCACCTCTACCTGTTTTAGCCACCTTATCTATTTCATCAAGAACAACAACTGCGTTCATCTTCTTAGCGTCTATAAGTCCTTGAGTGATACGTCCAGGCATTGCACCAACATAAGTACGTCTATGACCTCGAAGTTCATTTACATCTTCTAAGCCACCAAGTGCTATACGAACAAGAGGACGTTTGAGTGCTTTGGCAATAGAGTTTGCAAGAGATGTCTTACCAACACCTGGAGGTCCAGAGAAACAGAGAATAGCCCCTGCACTTTTTCTATGTGAAATTCCACGAAGTTCAAGTAATTCTCTAACTGCAAAGTACTCTACTATGCGTTTTTTAGGTTTTTCTAAAGAGAAGTGATCTTCATCTAACTGCGTTTGAACATTTTCTATTTTCAGAGACTTCTTAGCCATCTCTCCAAAAGGTATATCTAAAACCCAGTCAAGATATGTTTGTGTCATAGATGCATCAGAAGAGTCTGGGTGCATACGGGCATAACGTTCAAGTTGTTTGTTTATCTCTTTATAGGCATCTTTACCCATCTTAGATTTTTTTGAATCTAGTTTTTTTCTATACTCTTCTATCTCTTCATCTCTTGAGGTATCAGTCCCAAGTTCTTTTTGTATCTGTTTGAGTTGTTCTTTTAGAAAATACTCTTTGTTTACCTGTTCTATATGGGTATGAACCTTTGAGCGTATCTCTTTTTGAAGTTTATTTGCTTCAATCTCATCTATTAGAAAGTCGATAAGAGCTAAAAATCTTTTCTCAGTATCTACCTGAGTAAAAAGAGAATAAGCCTGCTCTTTTTTAAGTTTAACTGTTGAACATATAAGGTCAATGATACGATTATGATCATGGTTCTCTTCTATAGTTCTTAGTAAGTCTGGTGGGAAGTAGTTACTTACACTAGAGAGTGTTCTTACCTTTTCTCTAAGTATCTCTAAGATGGCATCTACTTTGAGTGAATTCATCTCAGTCGACTCTATCACATCGACATGAGCGATTAGTGGTTGAGTTGAGACTTCATGTATGCTTCTAGCACGTGCTAGACCTTGAAAAAGCACCTTTACTCTTCCATCTGGTAGTGCCACTTTTCGCATGATAGAACCTACAACACCTGCATCATAAAGAGAATCATAATCTCTCTCTCCCTCTTTTGAGGGCTTAGTAGGGCAGACTATTACTAGAGTATTTTCTTCTATAGCCTTAGTAGCTGCGTTTATATTTTTCTCATCACTTAAAAAAAGTGGACTTATCATAAATGGATATAAAAACAGTTCATCTTCTGCTATAACTGGTATATCAGCTGGGAACTCTCCATAGTTGCTTAATTTCATTTATTCTCCACCTTTGTTTTGCATTGTATCTTCTTGTTGGTATTTTACATCATCTGCTACAGAATTTCTTGAAACAACACTTCTAGTTTCTGGGATTAAGAACTCATACCAACTTGATGTTCCATCACCCTCAAACCACTCTCTATACCATGGAGTATTTGCACGGTCAATCTCTTTCCAGTGAATCCATGGTTGTGGTTT
>Ga0256824_10000669_pt1 | contig 13291 bp, 10 predicted proteins | sample CV67metaG_FD_191570 | JGI IMG/M metagenome (GOLD analysis project Ga0256824, IMG submission 191570) | Hydrothermal vent microbial communities from East Pacific Rise, Pacific Ocean - CV67 | ecosystem: Environmental > Aquatic > Marine > Hydrothermal vents | place: Pacific Ocean: East Pacific Rise...
ATAATACGTTTTTTGCAGTAGCTCACAATATTTCGGAATTTGAAATGCTAATTTTTAACCGTTGGGGTGAATTGATATTTATTAGTAAATCAATAGATCATCATTGGTCTGGTAATTATAAAGGAGACAAAGCATTAGATGATGTTTATGTTTGGAAAATAAAATATAAAGACTTAAACGGAATAAGTTATGAATTGATTGGACATGTTACTCTTTTAAGATAAAAAAGTATATTTGTATTTTTGTAACTCTAAAATGCTAAAACAATTATTATTTATATTATTTCTGGTTGTGTTTTCTAATACACTGTTTTCTCAAAAAGAAATTAAACTAGATACAACACAAAGGTTACTCTTTCCTAAAACATTTGGTGAAAAGAAATGGAAATTTTTTTTTGATTTCGACTCAAGGATTTCACAGTTTAATGGTCAAAAAATAAAAATTAATGGGGTAAGAATTGGAGCAACACATAGAGGTGTGAATCGTTTTGGTTTAGGGTTATATTCCTTAAAAGAAAAAATTAAGGTTGAGGGTCTAAAAGCTAATAAACCTGACGCAATACAACCATCTGAAGTTTATATTTCATTTAATTTTACAACTCTATTTTTTGAAAAGGTCCTTTACAAAACAAAACGTTGGGAAATTGCATTACCAACCTATTATGGATTAGGTAGTATTAATCCAGAGTATAGAAATAATTTAGGCAATTTAAAATCTTTAAAGAAAACATCATTTAATGTATTAGGGTTAGGCGTAAATACAAATTTCTATATTTATCCATGGCTATATCCAAGAATAATGTTTGGGTATAGATTTGCTTTTAATGCTGATGATAAAATAAGTAATGCTTTTACAAAACCATTTTTTGCTTTTGGTATAGGTATAAACCCATGGGGAGCTTTTCTTCATTACAAGGATTGGAAAAAGGAAAAAAAGGAAAAACCACTTACTCAATAAATTACCTACTTAAAAGTATTTTTTTAAATCTATAAACCTTTATGTTGTAATTTAGTTTTACCCAAAACTGAATCCATGTCTAATAAGAAGTCTACTCATTTACATGAACTTATAAAAAGTTTAACTAAAACAGAAAAAAGATATTTCAAACTCTATTCTTCACGCCATACAATTGGTGAAAAAAATAATTATATTTTACTTTTTGATTATATTGAAAGCCTTGATGTTTATGATGAACAAAAACTTTTAATTCAGTTTAAAAATGAGGCATTTATTAATCGATTTTCTATTACAAAAGGAAGATTGTATACCAATATATTAAAAGCATTAGATCTTTATTATTCAACTAACTCAATGGATGCACAACTTTATAGAACCATACACAGTGCGGACATATTATTTAATAAAGGGTTATATCAACAAGCAGAAAAAATATTGCATTCAGCAGAAAAAATAGCGATAAAGCATGGCAAAGATGTTTTACATTTGGAGATAAAAGACAAACAAAAAAAATTATTGGAAAAGGAACTATATTGTGATTTAAAAAAAGATGAATTAGCAAATTTATTTGAGCAAGAAATAAACATTCTAAAAAACATAAAAACATATCAGAAACTATGGCATGTTAAAAGTCAAGTGTTTAATATAATTAACCATAGTGGTATTATAAGATCAGAAAAAGAAATAAATAAACTACAAATTATTGTTGAATCAATACAAACTATAAACATTGCAACTAATTCAGTAAAAACTCAATATTTGTTCCATCATATTTATAGTGCCTATTATTTTGCAATTAATGATTTTGAGAATTGTTATTTACACCTTATCAAAAGTAAAACTATAATTGAAATTAATGCTCATTTATTTAAGGATTCACCCAACACGTATTTTTCAATCATTACTAATTTAACATATATAGCTACAAAGCTTAATAAATTTGAAGACAGCACAGTCTTTTTGAAAATATTAAAGGCTATTCCTCAATCTAAAACATATACTGCTACATTTGACTTAGATATAAAGTATTTTTCGAGTATTTATAGTTTGGAATTGTTTTTGAAAATTGAACAGTCTGATTATAACGGGGCAATACAACTTATACCCAAAATTGAAAAAGGATATATTGAGTATGGAAATAAAATAAACAATATTAGAAAAGCATATATTGACTTTAAAATTGCAATTGTATACTTATCTACTGGTGAATACGAAAAATCATTACATTGGATAACACAAATATTGAATGAGGAAGCATTGGATAAAAATCAAGATATTTATTGCTTTGCACAAATTATAAATTTAATTTTACACTTTGAGTTGAAAAACACACGGTTTTTACCTTATGCATTAAGTTCAACAAAGCGTTATTTAAGAGAAAGAAATAGAATATTTAGGTTTGAAGAAATTTTCTTAAAAACAATTGGTAAAATTTCAAAATCAGATTTAAATAAATTCGATATTGAAGATATTTTAATACCTATTGAAAAAGAACTATTTGATTTGAAAGATGATAAATACGAAAAAATAGTATTCGATTATTTTGATTTTGCTACTTGGGTTAAAAGTAAAATTGTGGGTAAATCGTATTTAGAATTAAAAAGTGTTGGTTAAACTATTTACCTCCAATTTATATTTTTATTAAACATCATTTTAATCACTAAAATAACTAAATAAACTGGATAATAAAATTGATGGAGTACAACGGTAATTGATTTTGATAAATCTCTAATACTTATTAATTCACTTAACAATTTTATGCTAAAAGGTATGAAAAAATAAAAATTTCCTTGAAGGATTAGAAAGACTGAAATACAAAAAATAAGATTTAATGATAAAACTAAAAACCCTGCTATAAATGAATAAACACTTTTAGATTTAGAAGACCACCTAACTCGTTGGTTCAATAATTCTTTTATACTTATAACAGAAGGTGTTTTAACTGTTAGCTCCTTTTTATAACTTGCTTGAATCGGTAATTGTAATTCATTGACCGCTTTAAGTAAAAACATATCATCACCACTTGCAATAGACTCATCATTTCTTATTTTTAATGTCTGAAAATAGGCAGATTTAGTAAACAATAGATTAGCTCCATTACATAATTTATATATCTTAAATCCTGCCAAACCAAAAGTGATACGTTGTAGAAACCAAAATTCAACAGAAAAAAGCTTTTGTAACAACGTTTTTCCAAACATTTCAACAGGCAAGATTGTAAGACCCTTACATTCGGTTTTTGAAATGTGTAATACATAATCCACATCAAACCTAACGTCAGCATCTAACGTTAAAATTCGTTTATAAATTGCTAATTCCACTCCTTTTTTTATAGCATATTTTTTACCAGTGGTATTATTTAGTCTATAAATTTGAAAGCTAATATCTAAATTATCTATTATAAATTGATAAGTATCATCACTTGAATTATCATCAATAAAAATAAACTGAAAATTTGAAAAAAGTGTGGTATTTTTATGCTTTGAAGCCGATTTATTAATTGAATTTAATAATGGTAAAATTCTATTAATTTCATTTTTAAAAGGAATAATTACGCTTGTCTTATCTGAAGTTTGTAAATTTTTAACTGACTTTGATTTAGTACTTCCTATAAGAAGACTAATTACAACAATAAGCTGTACGCAATATATGATAATGAAAGTGCTAAGCATGCTGTTTTTGTTTTAACCAAAATAGTGAACCTAATATGGCAGGGACAGCCAAATTTATTAACCATAAGATAAATGCAACCATTATAATTAAAGAAACATCAATAGATGCATACGAAAAAATAAAAACAGCAACAGATTCACGAACAAATAGTTTACCAAATAGAAGGGATGGAATTAAAGTTGTAATTAAAAAAACAGTGGCTATAAGTCCAACTAAAAATAAAATGGAAGTTGATATTCCAAAAGCTTTAAAAAGTAAAACATACTGAATGCAAAACACAGAATATCTCAAAAGTGATAACACTAAAATGTTTACCTTTAATATTACTGGGGATTGATTAGCTTGTTGTATTGATTGTTTTGTTTTATCTGAAAACAATTTATTTAGTGGGTAAAAATCAATTTTTTTTGGTTTAAAATATAGCAATAGACCAAAAAAACTAAAGCTAACAGATAGGGTAATAATTAACATACTATTTTGAATATCAAGATAAAAGTATATTACAACCAAAAAACCAACAATACCCATTATTATAGTACTTACAAATTGAGCCAAATTACCTATTAAAGTTTGAACTGTAGCTTCATTATGATGCTCTTTTTTTACATAAGCAAGTCTACCTATAAAATTTCCTATTCTATTTGGGGTTAGCATGCCACTACTTAAACCCGACAGGACGGATTGATAGGCAATATAAAAAGAAATTGGATACGTTTTATTTATTAATAATTGCCACTTTTTTGCTTCTAAGCCCCAATTTAAAATGAGTAATAAACACGTTAACACTAAATAAGATACATTTATGATTTTAATTTTGTAAAGCGAATCTAAGAATGATGAATAAAAAAAATTATATCCTAAGTAGCACAGTAGTATAATAACTACAACGTATCTAATGAAAATTATATAATTAGTTGATTTAAAAATAAAAATTAATTTTAACCAAAGGTAAGGTTATTATTCAAATTCAATTGATTGAAGAATTAATGACGATTGAGGTGCGATTTCATTGAAGTATGATTTATCTTCCCCATTTAGTGAAATTTCAATATCTTTTAGGTTTAGTTCACCTTTTCCTAATTTAAACAATTGCCCCATAATTAACCTAACTTGATAGCGTAAAAACCCTTTAGATTTTATTCTGAGTGCATAGGTATCTTTTGGAAAAAAATTAGCTGAATAGGTTGTGTTTTCTTCAATTTTACAAAAATCTATTGTTCTAATAAAATTAGTATTAGATGATGGTTTAGTACAGTACCTTACAAAATTATGTTCGCCTTCAAATAATAAAGCTCCCTCTTTCATTAGTTCTAAATCCAATTTTTCTGGTAAAGTGGTTACTAATGAAGCTGCAAATGGATTGGCTTTTTCTCCAAAAGCGAATAAGTATAAATATTCTTTTTGTTTTGCCGCTTGAATTATGTTAAACTCTGCTGTGGTTTCTTCAATTTTAAATCCTTTAATGTCACTTGGTGAATTCGAGTTAAAAAGTTCAATAAATTCATTAAAATCTGTAATTGGTTTATCAATAAACAATTCAAACACAAAATGATTAGCGGATACTTTAGAATCTGTTCGACTACAACCAATAGTTTTTGTGGTACCTTCTCCAAACATAAAAAACATTGTTTTATCAATCATTTGGTGTAAGGTTTTAAATTTAGGTTGTTTTGCCCACCCGTGAAATCTAAATCCTAAATATTGGATATGAACTAAATAATAATACTTTTTTGGCATTTAAAGTGTTTTTACAAAGGTAATGAAACAATATACTTTTAAACCAGATAAGGAACATAAGTGACACATAAGTTTGTAGTAAATATTTAATTTATAACTACAACTTTAGCCACATTTTTTCCTTTACCTGTAACTGAGGCTGTCCAAATTAAATACACACCAGACTGAACTCTTTCACCAGTCAATCTATTTCCATCCCAAATAACGGAACCACCGTTTGATTGACTTTTAAAAATTAAATTACCTGATACGTCTGTAATCTTAACATCTGATTCATAACCTAAACCTTGTATTGTTATTGGACCTCTATAATTTGGACGTACTGGATTTGGAAAAACTTTTACATTATTAAATTCATTGTCAGCAATTGTTGCATCTGATCTATACGAAATTAAACCTGATTCTGTTGCAAAATAAACTTCACCTGAAATATGATCTACTTTAATATCTAAAATTCCATTAGATAACAATGGGCTATTGTCTGTTGTAAAACGATATACTTCTTTTGTTCCGTTTGGAGATAAGCAAAATACTCCTGATGAACTTGTTCCAATCCATTTCCTATTTCCACCATCAATAGCAATGGCTGTAATAGCAGAGCTCCCTAGTAAAACTTCTACTTCTTCTCCATATTTTAATAATATTTCTTGGGCATCAGCATCACCATATCCACCATCAAATAATGTTGATGTTACATAAATAACCGCTAGACCTGTTTCTGTTCCAATCCAAACTTCACCATCAACATCTTCAGCAATTGCGTTAACACTTGATGATGGTAAACTACCATAACCAGCAGATGTGGTCAAGTTAATAACGTTATCATCAGAAGTATCTGAATATGTACCCTTTTCATTAAATACGACTATACCAGTACCATTAAAGGCCACCCATTTATTACCATCACTATCAATCATTAAACGGTAAGGATATTTATTTTTTGCTGTAACTCCTAAATTAAACGAGTACCATACTCCATCTTTGGACAACATTTTTAAGGGATTAATACCTGCATTGACTATCCATAAGTTTCCATCATCATCATATTTCATATCAGGTATTATATGTGTGCCATTGTTACCTATTTGGCTTTCTAAAGGTGAATTATATACGGTAAATGTATCTGTAATTACGCCCTCATTTAACACAGCCATTCCACCTTTAGAATAGCTACCAAATGCCATTTGTTTTAAATTATTTGGGTTAATTGCAACCGAAATTATGTCCCACATATTTGTAGTTAAAAACTCATCTGTATCACTATTTATGTTTTCCCATTTTTCATTTTCAAATACATGCACACCTCCTCTAAAATAATTGTTGTGTAAATTATGAGTTAAGCCACCACTAGCAACCATTACTTTACCGTACTGAATATCTAATCTATAACTTCCATCAGTATAAGGTGTGTTTGAAAATATTTGAGAATTATTCCATGTTGATGTGGCTTTTACTAAACCGTTTTCTGTATCAGCAATCCAATAAAAATCATTAAATTTTATACATTCAACAGGGTTTGGAATAATTCCAAAACTATAATCGTAAATATTTTCTAGTAAATTAAACGCATTATCGTAAACATTAGTACTGTATTGCTTTACAATAATTAATTCTTCCCCTTCTGTTTTAACTGATTTAATTGTTGTTGGTGTTGTTCCGTAAAAATTTTTATATTCGTTATTTTTTTCCATTACAAACAATGAATCTTCATTAAAAAAGGGCATATCAAAATTAAAAAACAAATTATTATTATAACTTTCAATGTCAGAAAATTTAGCATTGATAAGATGCACTGGTAAATTAGATTTTTTTGTCCAATTAGTGTAATCGTTTAAGTAATTTTGATGAACAGCAGCCATATATATTCCTTTGTTTGTAGCTGCAAAAATGGTGTCATTAAAAATGGTTATATCATTTATTTCAGGACTTTGATTTGGATAATACGTATCTTCAATTTCATTTTTATCAATATCATAAATTACTATTCCAATATTTGTAGAAATAAAAATACGATTGTTATCAAAATAAAAATTGTTTATGGTTTTACTACCAGCAATTTGAGCATTTTTAATCCAAGGTACATTTATAACTTCATTATTAATTAAAACATCTAAATTTCCATTTAAGTAACCAATAATAACCACCTCATTATTATCAGAAATAGCAGTAATATTAAGGTCTGACAAACCATTAGTTACTGTTAAATCTGAAAGTGAATTGTCTTCCGTGTCAAACTTAGTAACGCCATTTTTTGTTGCCATAAAAACAGAATTGCCATTGTTTGCAACACCAATAGTACTATTAGCTGAATAATGAACACGCCAATTACCCATACTGTTTTGTGCTAATGCTGTTTGACATAACCCAAATCCGATTAATAAAATGTGTACTAATTTCATGTGTAATTAACAGTTATATTTTGTTATTATTGTAAATGTACATCATTTATTAACTATTTAGAATAAATTCTGCAAACTCTTTACATTTAGTTAAGTCACTATTCAATTAGTCGCTTAACATAACCAGGCCTCATTAAACAAAAAGAGGACGAGTTATCTCTAACTTGTCCTCTTCCATCCTTCGGCATGAAGTAAAATTATGCCATTAAAAAAATAAATTGTAGTGAGCATACGTTTTATACAAACTCATCCCCACTTACAATTCACCTTGGTAGTACCTTATTATAATAACAATTATTCTTCTTTATCTTTTTTCATTGCGTCAACAATTTTTTTCTCTAATTCTTCCATTAATTCAGGATTATCTCCAATTAAAGCTTTAACAGCATCTCTTCCTTGTCCTAATTTAGTGTCACCGTATGAAAACCAAGATCCTGCTTTTTTAACAATTCCTAAATCAACTCCTAAATCTAATATTTCACCTACTTTAGAAATCCCTTTTCCATACATAATGTCAAATTCTGCTTTACGAAATGGTGGTGCTATTTTATTTTTCACGATTTTAATTCGTGTTCTGTTTCCCATTACCTCATCACCATCTTTAATTTGGCTTGAACGTCTAATATCAACACGAACTGAAGCGTAAAACTTTAAGGCATTACCACCTGTTGTAGTTTCTGGATTACCGAACATTACTCCAATTTTTTCTCTTAATTGATTAATAAATATTACAGTTGTATTTGCTTTATTAATTGAACCTGTTAACTTTCTTAATGCTTTAGACATTAGTCTTGCTTGTAGCCCCATTTGAGAATCACCCATTTCTCCTTCAATTTCGGCTCTTGGTGTTAGAGCTGCAACTGAATCAATAACTAAAATATCAATAGCTCCAGAACGAATTAAATTATCTGCAATTTCTAAAGCTTGTTCACCATTATCAGGTTGAGCAACATATAAATTGTCAGTATCTACACCTAAATTTTTAGCATAAAATTGATCAAAAGCGTGTTCTGCATCAATAAACGCAGCAATACCTCCTGCTTTTTGAGCTTCTGCAATGGCGTGAATTGCTAAAGTTGTTTTACCTGATGATTCTGGTCCGTAAATCTCTACAATTCTTCCTCTTGGATAACCACCTATTCCAAGTGCTAAATCCATTGTTAACGATCCTGATGAAATTGATTCAATGTCTTGAGCCGGTTGGTCACCTAATTTCATTATAGAACCTTTTCCATAATTTTTTTCTAATTTGTCTAACGTTAATTGTAACGCTTTTAATTTTGCTGCGTTTTCTTTTACTTCTTTTACTTCTGCCATGATAGTTTTGTTTTTGTTTGTTGGTACAAAGAAATGTTATCAGAACGTATTCTATTTACGTTGTGAAATTTATTTTAATTATTTTTCTAATTCTGTTAAAATTTGATTGGTGTGATCTTTAGTTTTCACTTTTTTAATAACTGAAAGAATAATTCCTTCTTCATTAATAATGAATGTTGTTCTATGAATACCATCATATTCTTTACCCATAAACTTTTTCAAACCCCAAACACCATAAGAATTTAGTATTGTTTTATCAATATCTGCAATTAAGTGAAATGGTAATTCATATTTAGCTATAAACTTTAAATGTCTATCTGCACTATCTGCACTAACACCTATTACCTCAAAACCTTTTTTAGTTAAACCTGAATAACTGTCTCGTAAATTACACGATTGAGTTGTACAACCAGGTGTCATATCTTTTGGGTAAAAATATAAAATTACTTTTTTTCCTTTGAAATCTGATAGTGAAATGGAATTACCATTCTCGTCTAATCCTTTGAATTGTGGAGCTTTATCTCCAATTGTTAAATTTGTCATGCCGAATATTTAATCATTAATTGATGCAAATCTAATCATTAATATTTAAAAATGATTAAATTTTAAACAAAATATAACTAAGCAAGAAAATAAAGGATTATTTTTATAGTATACTTTACTCTAATAAAAAGCTTTAAAACCAATTATATAACACGGTGTAACGAATTACAACGTACAAAATATATTATCATGCTCTGGTAAATCTTTTTCTGATATAATTTCAATAAGTTCAGACTTACGTTCTTTTCCATATTTCAATTTATAGATTTTATAAAACCCTAAATCTTTTAGCCATTTGTAAATTTCGTATTGTTCTGCCGTGTTATTTCTATCAATACTGTGTTCAATAATCAGGTTAGGTTTATCACTTTTTATTGTTTTAATTCCACCTTTTAATACATCTAATTCAAAACCTTCAACATCAATTTTGATGACATTAATTTTAGAGTTTATAGTTAAATCATCTAATCGTTTTACTTCAATTTTGACACCTTCATTTAATTGATGATTTAATATTGAAGCTCCTCCACGATTTTCTTTTTCAGGATAAATAGTTACAGTTTCTTCTTTATTACCTAAGGCAAATTGGTATAATTCTATTTGATTAAAATTATTAATTGTTTTGTTCGACTTTAAAATATCAAAAGTAGTTGGTACAGGTTCAAAAGCTAATACTTTACCATTTTGTCCAACTTGTTTTGCACCAACTAAACTCAGCCACCCAATGTTTGCACCTACATCAATAAATGTATTTCCAGTATTTAAAAAATCTTGCAAAACGGATACTGTTCCTAATTCATATACACCTCTTTCGTAAATTACATTTTCAATGTTCTTATCAAACAAAGGGTCTAAATGAATTTTAAAACCAAAAATAGAATCTTGTAACACTTTTCCAGTAGCAGGTTTAATAAACCAATACGGAAGTTTTTCAATTAAATAATCACGTCCTAAAAATTTAGGAACACTTAGTAGCTTTTGAATTATTTTGTGAGTTAATGACATTTACTCCTCCTCAAAATCAATACCTTTCAAATCAGCATCACTTTCAAACCAAACTTCCATAAAGTCGTTTTGTTCAACTTTAAAAGGTTCAAATTGTTTTAGGTATAATTTATTGTTAGCTAAAGTACCAAATTCATCTTCTAAATTGTCTTTGCTATATTTTAATACATTACCATTTGCATAAACTTCAATATGACGTATAGGTTGACCATCATCTTGTGTTTCAAAATAATACGTGCAAATACCCCAACTATCGTATTCATCTCCTCTAGTATCTTTCCATTCTCTTTTAAAGTATAACATGTTTTTTAATTTCCCGCAAGATACAAATATTTAAGGACTAAATAAATCTAGTTTTACATAACAGAGTAAGTGTTCAATATGAAGACGTTAATACTATTATTTCACAATTATGTATTTTCCAGTATGTTGAACTTCACCTTTGTTAATTACTTGATAAAAGTATATTCCGTCTTCCAAACCTGTATTATCAATATACAGTGTATTGTTTTTAGAATTTAATTGATATAATCCTATTTGTTTTCCTAATGCATCATTCATAATTAATAATGCCGATTGACTAATTTTATAGTTAAAAACAAATTTCCCTATACTTGGATTTGGGTATAGATTAAATTTTGGATTATCATACAAACAAGTTGATGCTATCGGATTGTGATAAACAATATCTCCATTAAAATCTGTTTGTTTAAGTCTATAATATACTATTTTGTTTATTGAATTGTTATCTGTCCAGTTATATTCATTTAAAGTTGAACTATTTCCTTTACCCTTTATTATTGCTATTTCCTCAAAATTTTGCATATCAATACTTTTCTCAATTGTAAAATAATCATTATTACTTTCTGATGCGGTTGACCATGATATTAAAATGCTTCTTTCATTACAATTAGCATCAAAATTTAAAAGTTTAACGGGTAATGGAGTTGCTGAATTTATTGATGCAATTGTAATATACTTGGTACTATTGTTTGGGATGTGTGTATTTGAAATGTTAGAAACAGTAATAACAGGGTTGTTATATGTTATAACAGTTCCTGCAGCGTCACCATTGTAGTAACATTGGGTTTCTCCCGTTGAAAAATCGCCATCATCATCAACTAATAATTTAAGATGAGAAACATCTACAGTTGCAGGTGCTCCACAAGCGTCAAGTTTGAAATCAATATTGTAAACTTGAGAAAAATTAGTTTTTGTAACCTTCCATTCTCTTTCTATTCTAGAAAAGATATTACATCCAATTGGAATTTCAGAGTTTGACGTCACCGTTGCACACATAGCTCCTTGATTACCTCCCATTATTACATAAGAATTATCAGATAAAAGAGAACCAGAATTCATAGAATTCAAAGTTTGAAGTGTACTAATATATAACCGTACAACATCATCAACTGTGTGAGATTGTCGTTGATTTAAATGTTCAACGTCATCTCTTGCAATTCCTATAACATTGTTGTGATAATTAGAATTAACACTAACATCCCAGATAAGTGAATTATTAGATGAGTTGTAATCACCTTGAATTCCTCCTGCAGTATTATTTAGTGTTATACCATATTTAATTGCTAGATAACTTTCTACCTTATTTCTGTCAACAACGCCATTACTTCCTCCTAAATACACAATCATTTCTGCAATTAAAGCATCAGCATAAAAGTCAGGTGCAGTATTAGCCTGTTTATTCGCAGCTCCTATGCGAAATGGTTCATCTTCTCCAGTAATTGTTATGTATGTCTGTACACCACCATTTGAAACTTTTGCTCCATTTATATTTATTGTTTTTGTATTATTAGATTGACTAATTTCAAATGTTGATAACTCAATATTATTAAGACTTAACGCATCATACGTACTCCAATCAGTTAGAGTTGGACCACTATGCCAATAAGCTGTGCCATCTGTAAAAGGATAGTGAACCATAAAACGGTTACCAATAGCTTTTTCTCCAAACAATCCTCCTCCAGTACCCGCGGAATTTGTTTTATGTACCACATAAACGGCTGACTCTGTTACTGTATTAGTTCCCAAAATACTTGATCCAGAAAAATAATCATTTGAATTATGATCAAAGTCTACAGTTGGATTATAATTAAATAAATTAGAAGGATCATTTTGATACGAAGGTGTGTTAATTCCATTAAAACTATTCCCTGAAGAATTCTCTGTCCATGTAGTAATTGTAGCATTATCTGTGGTAGTACTTGTCCCTTGGTCTGCCCTTATCCATAGTTTTAATGAATTTAATATTCCTCCAGGAGATGGATTGCAAAACCCAATCATTCTTTTACCTATTGGCGCTATTGGTGTTGGTGTTTGAACTGGAGTAATAGCGCCGTTTATTGTGACTTGTGTACACTCTGCATCTATAAAACCACCTACTGTTGCTGTAGCAGACATATCATAAGCTATCCAAAAGTAATTTGTACCATTTGTAAGAATTTGAGATCCATTAACTGTTATTGTACCCGCAGCAACACCATTAGTAGCAAATAAATTTGATGTTGCAAAATTGCTAGAATTTCCAGTATAATAAATTGAAATATTAGAAACATCTGTTAAAGTAGTTGTTCCTGTCATGTTAAATTGTATTTCTGTCAAGTTAAATGGAGATAACCCTCCTGTAGTTGTAACTTCTATTC
>Ga0256824_10000670_pt1 | contig 13284 bp, 17 predicted proteins | sample CV67metaG_FD_191570 | JGI IMG/M metagenome (GOLD analysis project Ga0256824, IMG submission 191570) | Hydrothermal vent microbial communities from East Pacific Rise, Pacific Ocean - CV67 | ecosystem: Environmental > Aquatic > Marine > Hydrothermal vents | place: Pacific Ocean: East Pacific Rise...
AAGTAAGACGATAGAAGCCCTATAAGCCCACCAAACACTCCACCCATATGTTTTTCAACATTACTCAATACTATTCAACAGTACCTATTATAGGGCTTTATACAGCACTATTGATTTTTATTACTTTGTCATACTTTACCTATTTTATGCTATTTTACAACATATTGTTGTAAAATATTGTTGTAATAAAAATAATATTATACTATTTAAAATAATATATTTGAATAAGGTTTGATTTGGGATTTAGAAAATTAAGGGCAAAAAAATATAGTGGTATTTATGAATACTTTAAAGATAGTGATAGTGATAAAAGAACTACCGCTTACTATATATCATATAGAGATATAGACAATAAAGTAAAAAAAGTAAAATGCAATGCAACGACAAAAGAGGATGCACTAAAAATTCTAAATGATAAGAGATCTGAACTTTCAAAAGATAGAGCAGAAATACAAAAAGACTATTCTCTTTTAAGTAGAAAAATAATGAACAACAACTTGTCACTTGAAGATGTTGCTAAACTATATTTCCCGACTAAGACAGCTAAAACTATAAAAATGATGAGCTCTGGTTACTACAGACATATAAATCCAACTTTAGGAAAGATGAAAATATCAAAAATACAAACAAGTGATATTAAAAATCTTGCAGAAATACTCAAAAAGAAACCTGCATACAAAGGACCACCATCAAAAATAAGGAAAGAAACCTCAGAAGCTGTTCCTTTACTAAACCCAAGAACAATCAAAAAACAAATGGGAACATTACGTGCATTATATAACTGGGCTATACAGAAAGGCTATACAGAAAAGAACCCTGTAATTGTTGGGGATATTATAAAAACCAATCAAAATGAAGCAGGTAGAGTATTATCAAATGCAGAACTTGAAAAATTATGGGGACTAGATGAGTTTGTTACAAAACCTAGATTACTACTATTTTTAAAAACTTGTTATCATACAGGAGCTAGACCATCAGCAGTTATAGATATTCAAGTTAAACATATTAATTTCAATCAAGGTACTATCCATATCAGAGCTATGAAACAAGGTAAACCATATGATGCTAGAGTAAGTAACGAACTACTTGATTTATTACGAGCATGGATAAAAGAACATAATCTTGTACATGATAATTATATTTTCTATCCAATCCAATTATACAATAGAGCTACAACAGAAAAAGAAAAAAAAGCATATAAAAACCAATCAACTGGATACCCAAAATATGCAGAACAATTAAGAAAGATTTTTGATAAACATTTTAATAAAGATATAGGTACTTATGACCTTGCATATAGAGTAAGTGTTTACACGATGAGAAGAACAGCTGCAACTAATGTTTATAAAAAACTTGGTATTGTACATGCAAAAAGATTTTTAAATCATACGGAGATAGATACTACTATGAAGTATCTTAATATTGATGATGACATGGAGTTGATTGACTATGGATTGTAAATAACTTTTTAAAATAAGTTGAATTGCCAATATTTTATTTCTTAAGTTAATTAAAAAAGGTATTAATCATATGCATAAAGACTATAGACTATATACAGAGTTTGGAAGTTTACTGCCGAATAGAAAGGACTACATATATACTAAAATGGAAAGTTTTAAAGATTATGAATATACTACTTGTATTGCATATGAAATGGGCATAAGGAATAAAGATGTACAAAGAATAATAGCAAAACTTACTACCATAGAAGACTTGCGAAGAAAAATTATAATTAGGAAGAATCTTTATCTCAGTAAACGAGAAAATAATCCTTATTTTGTAAAATATAAACTACTTACAAATAACATTGTAACATCTAAATTAGAGAGAGACTTAAGAGAAAAGTTTCTTATTTATCCTAAATATACTGATATATTTGGAAACGAACTTTCACATTCACTTTCTAAGGGGTACCCATATAAGAGACATTTCTCCGATCTCAAATATCAATACTCCTTTCAAAAAATATTTAAGCAACGTTCTTATAAATTAAATGAAGTTGAGTTTGATGGATTTTATATAGCACAAGGAATTGATGCCAAATTTGATCATTTTGATGTCAATACCTTAACTTCAAACTTTAAACGTAAAATCTATAATACTAATAAAACCAATGTAATATTAAACTTATCACTACCAGAAGAAGAGCTAACTGCTTATATAAAGCATATAAAAACTTCTTTAGATAAAAGTGAAAAAGTGAAATTAAAAACACCTACAGAACTATTAGGAAAACTACTTGACAAAGCAATAGAACCAAAAAGTCTAAAGAAAATTCCAAGTGGGAAAAAAGCAAGAATATCTGCTATGATTAATGCTTTTCATGCATATGATTTTCATACCACGCTAGCATCTCTTTGTAAAAAGGAACAAAAAAAATTACGTCAAAAAAGGGATAAAGAGATACAAGATATTAATATCTCCTTAGACTATGATAAGAATCAAAAAAAAATTAATATAGAAAATATTTCCACTACATATAAAAATGAAATTTCACAGTATAATCGTTCATCGCAAGAATTACTATATGAATTAATGTACAAGACACGTTCTGAAGTATATGTTACACTGATGAATTCTTATATCAATAAGCTAAAGTATAAAGAACTTATTACTGGAAAATCTATCACATAATTTTCATCAAAAAACTTCGGTTGAGAATCATCTAAATACTTCCGAATTTCTTCCTTCTGACTCACGGTACAATTCTCCTAAATATTCGAAAGGAGGATTCAATTCATGTCAATTTTAGACAATCTACAACATAGGTTTAAAAAATCACTATTATCTAAAAAAGAAACTGCTAAAGAACTCAATATTTCTCAAGCAACCCTAGATAGACTTAGAAAATCTGGTGATATTAAATCTAAAAAAGTTGGTGGCGGAATTTTTTTCACGATCACTGAAATTGCTTCATTTGTAGAATCATAATTAAATTTTGTTTCTACGGTAAGGAAATAGGTGGTAAATAAATTACTCAATCAACGAGCTTTAATAATAGCTCAAATTCATTAAGGAAAAATTATGAGTTCTACTCATCCCATACCAAATAGATACAGTCGATTTACACAGCGTTCACAAGTTCTTGACCCTTCTAAAGAAGAGGAGTTTGATAAAACATTTGGTGTAGATAACATAAATAGTCATATGTATATGCTTGCCGCTACAAGATCAGGAAAGACAGAATTTATAAAATTAATCTACAGAAGACTCATAGCAAAAGAAGATGGTAGTATAGTTATTTTTGATCCCCATGGCGATTTAGCTAGTCAATGTGCAAAGATGATGAATGATAAAAAAGATATCATCTATATAGACCCTACATTTAAAAAAGGGTTTACCCCCACTATCAACCCATTTAGGTTAAAAAAAAGAGATGAGGGAACTATAGAAATAGTAGCACAGGAAATTGTTAATGCTTTAGAGAGTATTATCGGAAAAGAGTTTACTCCCAACATGGAAGCATTGCTAACTCCTTTAATATATACTCTACTAAGAAAAGGAGATTCTGGCATTGATGAACTATTAAGGTTCCTAGATGATGATAATAATCATGATTTGGTTTCATATGCCTTGAAAAGTCCAATTGAAGTTCATGTAGACTTTATAAAAAAACAATTTCCAAAAGCTAAGTTTACAATAACAAAAGATGCTCTTTCAACAAAATTACAGTTATTACTAAACAACCCAAGCTTTTCTAACTTTATTACAGGTGATAGTACCTTCAACCTTGAAAAAGCGTTAAACAATAAGAAAATTATTATTTTCAGACTTCCAAAAAGTAAAATGAGAAAAACACTAGAACCTGCTGCCAAATTAATTATGGCATTAATTCAGGGTATAGTCTTTAAAAGATCTGATCTTCCTGAAGATACCAGACCAAAAACTTATCTAATATGTGATGAATATCAAAACTTTTTTAGTCAAATGTCCGATGAAATTCTAAGCGAAAGTGCTAAGAACAACTTATTTATACTAGGTGCACATCAATACTTATCTCAACTTACGGAAAAAAGTAAAGATGGCTTGATGAGTGGAGCCAATATAAAAATCGTGGGAAGAAACTCAAATAAAGACTTAAAAGTTATGGCTGATGAAATAGAAATTACCCTCTCAGAACTTAAATCCCTAAAACAAGGCGAATTTTTTATAAAAATAAGTTCCAATAATGCATTTAAAATAAAAACGACAGATAAATATCTAGGTAACCAATATGCTATATCAGATGAGTTATGGGAAAAACATTTAAAATATCAAAAAAACCACTACTACAAAAAAATTGTTAATTCAACAAAAATAGAAAGTACCCCTGATAATGATATGGTATTACCAATGCCAAAATGTGATAATAAGATATAAAAATGTCATATTTAAAAGAAAATCAAATAACAGCCATTGAGTGGTTAGCCTCCTACAAATATTTAACATCTTCTCAATTTGTAAAGATGGGTTTATATAAAAAAAGGAGTTATTTAACTAACTCATTAAAGACTTTGATAGATATAAAGAAGCCATTAATTTCCAAACATGACTTTAACCCTATTCATGGCAAGTTGGAAAGTTTGTACTATTTAACTAAGCACGGAAAAAAGTTTTTAATGGATGAACTTGAATATGGAGAAACAAGAATTAAAGCACCTTCAGGTCTATCTTCTGTATATTTGAAAGATTATTTTCATCGAAAATTTACTATAGATTTTCATATTCAGTTAAAAAGATATCTTGATTCTTCCAATGGGAAAATTATATTTTTAAATTATTATTTTGATAAATCAGGTAACAATAGAAGTAGCGACAAACATAAACATGTAACTACTTTGAATAAAATTCAATTAGATAAGACTAACTGGTTTATACCTGATATCAATACTAAAATTTCTTTAGGTGATAAAGAGTGCCTCTTTTTATTTGAGCAACACAATGGCAAAGATTCCAAAAGACTATTTGAACAACTTTATGTTCATATCAAAGCAATTTCACTTGGTGTTGTATCTGACAAGTACCATTTGAATGAAGTACATAAAGTTGTTGTTGTCTGTGAGGAAGAAAGCGTAAAAGATTCTGTTATACATAGACTCCAAAAAATGGATGGTATTGAACACTATAACAACTTCTTTATCTTCAAAACCAACTCTGAACTTAATAAAGATTTTTATAATAGTTGGACTTTAATTAATGGTAAACAGTGTAATCTTCTTACAGAGTTAACAAATGAATAATCAGATACTCCACCCTTATGTGGTGAAGTATCTCGACCAATAACTTTAATTTTTCACCTCAATCATAGATTACTTTATAAATGATTATACATCATATTATCCATACCATTATGAGTCACATCCCAGTAAATCCAATACCCCCTTAAATACGCACTAGAAGGTAGTATTTTGTATTCAAATATATACTATAAAAACTAAATTTATATCTTTATTAATTAATCTTTTTAACTTCCAAAAATCCCCATACCCATATCATCACAATGAAAGACCACGCAAGTCTTTACACTCAAACCACAAGGAGCAATCATGCTACCAATCCCACAATGTTTAGCGTTAGCTGTAGTCGTCGCAACACTAGTAATAGATAAGGTAAGTTCACCAGATAAAAACCCTTTTGACTTAGACCTTTAAACCTCATACAGACATATATTTATCAAAGGAGATACCATGTCAGTCAATCCATTAACCAATGCAGAGCTAAGAGCTTCTGCACCCTCAATCTTTTCAGAGACACCCATTGAGGGTGTATCTGATAAATACGCCTTCGTGCCAACCTATTCTGTGTTGGATACATTTAGAGATGCTGGTTACTACCCTATTATGGCTAGTGAAAGTAAAGTAAGAGATGAAGAGAATAAAGGCTATCAAAAGCATATCATCCAGTTTAGAAGTCTTGATAATCTTCTAAGACCCAATGCCGTTGAAGAGTATGCAGATATTGTTTTAACCAACTCTCATAACCGCACCTCTTCTTTTAAAGTTGATTTAGCCTATTGGAGACTTGTTTGTAGCAATATGCTTATCGTTCCTTCTCAATCTTTTGTATCAAACTCTATTATCCATTCAGGCTTTCAAGAACATAAGATAGGTCACGCTATTGAAGAAGTGACTAACTATATGCCTAGCATAGAAGAAGAGATACAGTTATTTAAACAGATACAGCTCTCTTCTATAGAACAACGCTCTTTAGCCTCTGCTGCTATTGACCTACGCTTTGATACACAAAAACATGACATCCATCCTGATGAACTCCTCACTATCAATCGTTATGAAGATGGAGACAGTTCTTTATGGACTATCTTTAACCGTATTCAAGAAGCCATCATACGTGGTGGTATCAAAGGGAAGAACAAAGAGACAGGACGTAACTTTACTTCTAAGGCTATCAAAGCCATTGATGCCAACTTCTCTTTAAACAAAGAACTTTGGCAAACCGTTAAAACCATGGCAAGTCTCAAATCACCTGAGCCTACCATGGCACTGGCTGCTTAGGAGTACCATATGAAAACTACCAACTACAGATTACAAACAGAAATTGAACATCTTTCCCCTAGTTCCCAAACCCAATGGTTTGAGAACTATATGAGAGAGATACTAGAGAGTGACAAGCCCTATCATGTCAAAGCGGACTATATAGGCTTATCCTTTAAAGAGATACAGAATAAGATAGACTATCTTAGCTCTGATATTAAAGAGTTACAACAGTTAAAGAAAACACTCACCAATGCCAAGACCATCGCTCAAGAAGTCACCGCTTCACTACTGAGTGAATATGGTATTGATCGTATAGATGGCACTGCTATCTCTTCACTTACCCTTACTCCAGCCAAAACCACTACTAAAGATACCCTTACCATTACAGACCCTCATGCACTCATGGCTTTAGGCTATACCAAAGTCACGGTAGATGAAGAAGCCGTCAAAGAAGCAATGATGACCATAGAGGGCATGAATGAGATAGATAGCTTTGTAGAAGTAGACGTTACAAAAGAAGAAGTGCCTGCACGTATTAAGATAAATACCAAACGTGGCAGTGCTAATAAGCAAGCCATAGAGTTATTGCAAGAAGCAGCATAAAAAAGGAGTTTATTATGTTTGTAGATAAACAGACACAAGTTTTAAAATGTGACATTGAACCTAGTCGTATTAAAAACCGTACCAAAGGGAATATCACACTCTCTTACTTAGAGGGCTTTGATTTGATAGAAACAGCCAATAAGATATTTGGTCATGGTAACTGGTCATACACCATTACCACATTAGAGCAAGTATCACAAGAGACAAACGCTAACCAAAATACTGTCATCTGCTACAAAGCCCTCATTAGACTTATGGTGTATAGCCCAGACCACAGTAAAAACATTTCTAAAGAAGATGTAGGGTTTGGTACAGGTATTGCTAAAACCCTAGCTGAAGCACATGAAGGTGCAGGGAAAGAAGCTGTTACAGATGCCCTTAAACGTGCTATGAGAAGCTTTGGGAATCAATTTGGTAATAGTCTCTATGATAAGAGTAGAAATCATCAGACACCTACTAATGTACCCACATCACTATCCACACAACACCAAGCACCAACACAAAACCCTAACCATCTGCCACACTCACCCTATGAATTTAGTTCACTCACTAATTTAGGACTACAGGTACTTGAACAAGGTAACAACTATGTGGTTGTAGGTGAAGATATCTTCAACAAGAAAGACAGTATCAAAGCATGTGGGTTTAGATGGGATGCCACGCATAAGGTGTGGTATTTGCCTAGAGAACAGCAGGCTGCTTAATGAGAGTCATTAGGTACACTCCTCAACCTATTTTAATAAGTCACAAACATCTATCTCTAGCACCTTTGCAATTTTAGCCATATGACGTATGTTAAAGTGGTGTTTATTGGTACGCAGTTCTGCCCTACCTAAGTAAGCACCACCAGTCATACCAATCTCTAAGGCTAACTGCATTTGCGTTAAGCCTTTCTCTTCACGATATTTTTTTACATTAAAAGATACTTTGTCAAGTATGCTTTCACTGTATAGTTCTAAATCTTCTGTTTCCAATAATTAGTCCTAACGATATATATATCAGTCAAAAATAATATTAGATTTGATAGAATCTTTCAACGATACATATAACGTTAAGGAGAGACAAAGATGTTAAATAGACTAAAGATTGGAGCAGTAATAGGTGTTATACTCATTGTATTATTTTATATGCTAGCCCCTAACTACCCAGAGATTGAGAATCAACAGACAAGTAATGAAGTAAAGTCCTACTTAAAAAGTGTGTTACAGGTACAGGCTAAGAACCTAAATATGGAAGCAATGGCTGACAATAGACAAGTAACTGTAGAAGCGAGAAAAGCCTATAAGGATATAGGTGTAAAGTGGGACAAATGTAACAATGATAAAGCGTGCTTAATAGAGGTTTATGAAGACTATATGGATGAATGGTGTACATCAGGACTCAGAAAGTATGCAAGAGCTAAGTGGATGGAAAACAAATTTGGTGTCATTGGTCAAGAGATCACACATAGCTTTGGTGGATTGTATTGATAAAAAAACTTAGATACCTTGCATTCTTTTTTTTACTCATTGCTGCAATAGTCATCTACAATAAGGCATCAACTTATGATGCCAATCATCCAGAGGCTTCTTTAAATGCTATGGTATATCTCATACCTAACAGTGAACATAAAAAGCAGTTTTTACATGACTTCTTGGCAGTAGCGATTGATGATAGAGGAACTAACCTACATGGGTTAACTAAAGATGAGATTCATGCACTTACACAAAAGAACTATAAGTAACACATGAAAAAGAACAAGATAGTACTTATCCCTAGCCTCATCATTGTGATACTTCTCATTCCTGTATTGGTTCCAGTTATTATTAGTATAGTGGGTGGGATATTTACTTTTTTCTTACCCTATTTGATTGTTATAGGAGCTGTAGGGTGGTTGTATCAGATCGTAAATAAGTAGTTTATTATTGTGAGATACATATGCCTAACACACAAGCCTAAGGTAGCATACTAAGCTATCTATTCTATGTTATGATAAGTAGGTTGTCTTTTATTAAGAAGTTTTCTTCTTTCCCCCAGAGAGGGCTACCGCCCTCTCTCCCCCTATCTTCTTTCAAGAATAGGTTTAATATATGGGTTATCGTTCATTTCGTTACGCTTGGGGCTTCACTACATTCTCTTTTCTTGGGTTATTCTACTTCTCTCCTGAGTTGCTGCTCAGGTCATCAAGTTAGCCTAGACTTGCTAGGAAGGTTTTTTCTTTTCATTGGGAATTCTAACAATAATTATTACTGTCATATAAAAGAGTATTTATTTTTTATTCTTAGAATAGTGAAGAATCCCTTAACTAGCCTTCAACCCCTTCATAATTAATTCATACACAATATCAGCAAGTCCATCTTTAATTCTGTCTTCATCAAGTACCTGAGTTGCTAGATTTTTGTGTACGTCCAAACTATCTATAGCTGCATCGTTAATAGCTTCTGCAAATCCACCAATCATTGCCTACTCTTTTGAGTTACTTTTCAGTTGATGAGATTGCTGATGTACGTGGTGTTATGAGGTAAGCTGTTGAGGAAGATTAATCATTTAGACCTACTTAAAAGTATTAGAGAGTAAAAAATAAATAATTTATACTGTTTATTGATAGGAATATTAATATCTTCATTGTTTACAATAAAGTGCAATCACTCTGCCTATAAGAGCTCCACTGGTAGACTCGAAATACATTCCTTTGAAGTGTATTAGCTTTGGGGGAATAGGGGGCAGGGAAAAATAGTACCAGCTTCTGCTTCAGCTGAATACCTTAGTTGTTATTTGACCGTAAGGTCGAAGTATCCAATCTGTAGCTTAGAGCTACAGAAAACCTTATCAAAATATTTTCATTATTATAATTTTTATAAATATCACTAATAGGATAATTGTTTCATATGCAGATTATTTATCTATTTTTACCTTTCTTTGTAATACAAGTACATTCCTATACACATCATCCACTACTTTATCCATCAGTCTAAGTATAATTGTTTTGATCTCTTGTTTTATCTGAGGTGTAAGTTCTAACTTTCCATTGTTTTTCCAAGGATTTGTGTTAAATGTCTCAATCTGACGGTAACCTTTTTTATCAAGTCTAGTAACAAAGGCAAGCTCTCCATCTTTTAGTTTTTGCATAGGAACCATCGGTTCAAATAAAACATAAGGCTCTCCTATAAGAGGGTAACCTATGCGTATTTGTGATTGCATACCTTCATTATAGACATAAGGTTCACTCACCGTAATCAGGTAATCAAGTTTGTTCTTTTTGATAATTGCCACACTGTTTTCATGCTTAGTTAAAACATAAATAGGATGTGCTCCACTTTTACCTTTTTTAGTCCATCTCTCTTGTTTCGCATAGTAGTATATTCCTCTCCAAAAGCTTTTAAATTCATATTTAAATTCATCCATTGTTTGGCTATATTTTATGGTTTTATCTCCATAAATAGAAACACGTCTAGGTTTCATATTAGTTGTAGACAATTTCTTTATGAGTTTATCTTCAAATATTCTATCTAGCTTCATATTGCTAATGTCTATTTGTGCATATTTTGCTCTCCCATGAGAAGTTTGAATTCTCAATTCATCTAAGCCAGCACTGACTATTCCTACTTGTGTATGCTTAGTCATATGTTGTAGTTCTACTGGAGGTTTATGGCATCCTGTAAAAAAGAGCAGGCTTATGAGTAATAGTATATTTTTCATTGTTTCCCTTAGTGTGTTTGTAATAAAAAGCATATCTATTTTTCACTAAAAAGTTAGCCATATTTATACTTACTATCAAAAGTATCTATCACTAATTTAAATAACCATAATTGTTAAAATTTTAAAGATAAAAATCTGTTACAAATAGTATCTAAAAGAGCTAGTATAAAAGAAGTTTTTTACTTCTATAATACTTAATATCCATTATAGTATATACTTCAAATGCGTTATAAAAAACATAAGGGTAATCAATGAAAAATATATACAGAGTTTTACTGTTATCAGCAGTATTATTCTTCACAGCATGTGGAAGTAGCAGTAGCAATGATGAAGCATCTAACACAAATGTTAATGTACAAAATGCATTATCGGGGAAAATACTTTACTATACGGAAGATGGTGTTCCCAAAACGGTACACTTTAATAATGACATGTCATTAATGACAGTAACCGAAGACTCTGTAATAGTACAGGAAACAAATATTTTAAGAATAGATGGTAACAAAATCTATCTTGAAGGTGATGAAGTTGGCATTTATCTATTTGTTGAAGAAATCACAGATACCTATGTTGCCTTGAGAAAAGGAACTGACTCACTAGGTTTAGAAGGCGGTATACCAGCAACATTAACATATTTCAATATTAATGATGTTCCTCAATCATAATAACCTAAGCTAAAAAAGAAGTAAGGGTAGAATTACTTTCTATCCTTACTCTTTTACACTTCATTTACAAAATACTTTTAAGTATCTCATACATACCATATCATCTCTTCTTTATATTGGACATTACAATGTTACATTATTTGTTACTTCTCTTTATCTATTTTTACTACAGATTCATAGCAATTTTCGATGCTAAAAATCACTATTTACTATTGAAAAAACACAAAGATATAAAACAAAACTTCATCCCCTACCACCATCCAAACAAAAAACCCTCATGGGTCAAAGAGAAAGTCATGTATCTCAAAGTACATCTTCCTCATGATGGTTGTAGAAAGATAGCAATTGCTTTTAACCAACAATATATACATGAATCTATGACTGTATCTAAATCTTATGTTTACAATGTCATCAAGGAACATGGCTACCACATCATACAAATGCGTAAAGAGATGAGAAACAAACTTCCTTACAAAAAAGAGAAAAATCAACTATGGCATATGGATTTAACGACGATAAACAAACAACAGATATTTGGAGTGGTAGATAGTGGTACAAGAGCTTTAGTAGTACTCAAACATTTACATACAAAAAGTACAATCAACATACTCATCTCATTACTAGAAATCATAAAACTTTACGAAAAACCTCAAAGCATCAGAAGTGACAACGAGGTAGTTTTTACCTCTAAACTTATGAAATTTACTTTATGGGTACTAGGTATCAAGAGACAAACTACGCAGATAGCAAGCCCTTGGCAAAATGGAAAGATAGAGAGATTGTTCGGTACGATGAAACAAGCTTTTAAAAACTTGACCTTTCCTACTACACAAAGTTTAGAGAGTGGACTTAAAGAATTTCGGTTCTTTTATAACCATGTACGCTTACATCAAAACTTAGACTACAACATACCTGTAAATGTATGGGATGATAAACCAATCTCTACAAGTAAAACAGCTAGAGAGATAGTTTACTATCAAGGGTTGTGTGGTAATGTATCTGGGTTTTATTATCGTGAGTAGCACTTATGTACAAAGTAAAGGGAAAAAGACTGTCCACAATGATTGACAGGATAGCTATGTCATTAGGCATAAAATATGTCACTTTTTTACGTAATTGATAAAATAATTTATAGGTATATTAGAAAAAAGTTCTGATATTTAGAATAAATGACTGAAATTCTTTGAAAAAACAGTCATTTATTTGTGGTTTGGAGGTTGTGGACGGTTGGACATGACAGCAAGAAAGTGTTTTAGGTTGCGGAGCATCTTTTTTACCTTTGCTTTTTTATTGAGATGGAGGGGTGTTAGCTGATATTTTTAGCTCTTTACTTGGAAACTTTTTTGCATATGGATTATTCATATACACTTTGCATGCTACATTGGTACAAGTAATGACTCCTTGATGTTCATCTACTTCAAAGGCTTCATTACATTCAGGACAAAGTACCCAATTTTGTCCTATGGGTTCTGCTATCATATTTAGATTAGGGTCTTGATATTTTTCTTCAAAACATTCAGCATATTTATATTCTGGAAGTAGATGTTTGAATCGTTCGCAGAATTCTTTATTTATTTCAATAGGTTCAGTATATTCAAGTGCATTATATAAACAAAAGACATCAACATTCCTAGGATATAAAGCGTAACTAACAATTAACTGTTCGGGAATTGTATAGCGTTGCAAAAGTTTTTTTTCCTCATATATAAAATCTGATTCTATTTTACTGTCAGTGATAATAAAATCTGACTCATTGCCACAAAAAATATCGTAAATATCGTTAATAATATAATATAATATGGTATAACTTTTATCAGATAAATCCCACTTAATATATAAAATTGAAATTATTTCATATTCTTTTT
>Ga0256824_10000671_pt1 | contig 13281 bp, 11 predicted proteins | sample CV67metaG_FD_191570 | JGI IMG/M metagenome (GOLD analysis project Ga0256824, IMG submission 191570) | Hydrothermal vent microbial communities from East Pacific Rise, Pacific Ocean - CV67 | ecosystem: Environmental > Aquatic > Marine > Hydrothermal vents | place: Pacific Ocean: East Pacific Rise...
AGCTTTTTATACGCGAGCTTCTTCTCTTCTGTTTAAGTATGCCCAGTTTTCATCAACACGAGTTTGCCACTCTTTGATAAGGTGTTTGTACTCATCTTTGAAAAGGTGTTTAAAACGACCTTGCGCAGCTAAATATTCTTCAACTGGAACAACATTTTTAGGTCTGTAAGTGATGTTTAATTCACGACCTTCAATGATTTCATATAATGGGAATACTAAAGAATCAGTAGATAAATCACTTAATGCCATAGTATCTTTAGGGTCAAATTTCCACTCAGTTGTACAAGGTGAAACAGCATTAATAAATACAGCACCCTCAGTAGCAAAACCTCTTTGGATTTTTTTAACCATATCTTTCCATTTGTTAGGAGCAACTTGTGCTGCGTAAGGGATATTATGAGCACCCATAATTCCTAACATATCTTTCTTATTTTGTTTCTCACCATAAGATACTGAACCAGCAGGTGAAGTTGTAGCAGATGAACCGATTGGAGTAGAAGAACTTCTTTGTCCACCAGTATTAGCATAAACTTCATTGTCAAGAACAATATACATCATATTGTGATTTCTTTCCATACAACCAGAAATCCATTGGAAACCGATATCGTAAGATGAACCATCTCCACCAAAAGCTACAAACTTAGGGTTACGGTCTGGTTGTTTAAGACGACCTTTTGTTTTAAGTGCATTATACATTGCTTCAGCACCAGCAACAGCAGTTGAACTATTTTCAAAACCAATATGAATCCAAGAAGCATCCCAAGATGTATATGGATAAACAGCTGTACAAACCTCAAGACAACCAGTAGAAGCCCCAAGAACTAAATCATCATTTGTAGCATTTAAAACTTCACGAACAATGATAGAGTGAGCACAACCAGGACATAAAAGGTTAGCTCCCTCAAAACGGTCAGCTGATGTTGAAAACTCTTTTAAGTTTTTAATTTTTTTCATTTCACTCATACTAATTTCCTATAAATAAGCTAGTTTCGGTCCACGAACACCGATAAATTGTTGTTGTTGAGTAAGCACTTTACCAGCATCTGCATTTGCTTGAAGTTCGTTAAATAAATCAACTAAATGTGCTTTTGTTAAATCACGACCACCAAGACCATAAATATAACCACTAAGTAGCATTTTAGAATCTGTATTGAACAGTGAACCAGCAATTTCGTTAAATAACATACCAGCAGCACCACCTGGAGCTGAACGGTCTAGTGCAGCAACAGCTTTAACATCTTTAAGTGCCTCAGCAATTTCAAAGAATGGGAAAGGACGAATAACTCTAAGACCAACAACACCAGCTTTAACACCTTTAGCTCTCATCTCAGTAGCTACTTCACGAGCAGTCTCAACAGAAGTACCCATACAAACAACAGCTACTTCAGCATCTTCCATATCGTAACATTCTACTTTATTGTACTTACGACCACTTAGTTTTTCAAAAGCTTCAAAAGCCTCATCAATTTTAGCTGGTACGATTGTCATCATATCATTATGTTGACGAGCTTTATGCTCAAAGTGCCAATCTTCTTCTGCTTGAACACCATGAGTTACTGGATGTTCAAAATCTAACATATCATTCATTGGTTTATATTCACCAACAAAGTTAAATGCTACATCATCACTTAAAGTTTTTACACCTTGAGCTGTATGAGATGTGATAAAACCATCTTGATTTACAATAGCTGGAGTTCTAACATCATGGTCTTCAGAAACTTTAAAAGCGATAAAATTTAAGTCATAAGCTTCTTGTGGAGAAAAAGCATCAAACTGAATCCAACCAGAATCACGAACCATATACATATCTGAATGATCACCATTAACATTAAGTGGAGCAGCTAATGCACGATTTACTAAGTTAAGAACGATTGGAAGTCTCATACCAGACGCTTGGTAAAGAGTCTCAGCCATAAGAGCAAGACCTTGAGATGAAGTAGCAGTAGCAACACGACCACCAGCAGCAGCAGCACCAATACATCCTGACATTGCAGCATGTTCAGATTCTACCATTACAAATTCACCCTCAACATAGTTGTCTGACTTGAATTTTGCATAACCTTCAACAATTGGAGTTGATGGAGTAATTGGATAAGCAGAAACAACATCTACCTGAGCTTGTCTTAAAGCTTGAGCAGCAGCATGATTACCATCCCATACTTCAATATCTTTTAATTCCATTTTATCAAATGCCATTACTATTTCTCCTCATCTTTTGCAGGCCATCCTGCTATCTCTGTTTCTTCATCAGCTTGTTCAGGGAACATTAGAAGTGATTTAGGGTTTGTAGGACAAACCTCAACACAAATACCACAACCTTTACAGTGATCCATATCAACACCAATCATCTTTTTATCTCTTGAGATAATAGAAACATCTGGACAATAAATCCAACAAAATTGACAGTCAATACAATAGTCTTTATTATAAACTGGCTTAACAAGTCTCCAATCCGCAACACTAGCAGTATAAGAGTTGTTTTCAGAGTATGAACGATCACGCTGAGCAGTACCTGCTATATCATCTATTGAACCATCAAATGAGCGAAGCATAGCTCCGATTTCAAACTCATCCCATCCTTTATTTGCCATCATTAGCTCCTTATTTCACTTCGTCATAAGCTCGTTGAATCGCAATCATATTTGCATCAACAATCTTTTGTGGTAATTTAGCAAGAATTCTTTTCATACTATCTTTAAAAAACTCTATATCATACATTCCAGAAATTTTCATAAACGCACCTAGCATTGGTGTATTTGGAATTGGACGACCAATAGTTTCATTTGCGATTGTTATACAATCAACAGTATAAACCTCTTTACCTTCTAGTTTAGGCTGAGCTTTTACTAATTCCTCTTTTGTTAAATGAGTAGTAATAATATATTTAGTAGTATCTTTACCATTAATAGTAACATCTGAAGTATATACTAAAGCAGGATCAATTACGAAAACAAAGTCTGGTTCCATATACTTTTCATGGTTCATAATTACTTTATCATCAACACGATTGTATGCAGTCATTGCAGCTCCACGCTTAGCAGACCCGTAAAATGCGAATGCTTGTACATGCTTACCTGTTGTTGAAATTACATCTGCTAAACCTTTAGCACCTGTTACAGCACCTTGTCCAGCACGACTATGCCATCTTATCTCTAGCATAAATTCTCCTTAAGTTTTTTTCAAGAAAGTTTTTAAAGTTTTTCTATCAATTTCAAATCTGATGTATTTTAGACAAGTTGCTCTTAAATATAGCTTGAAATATTTTAGTAACTAAATTAACTACATAAAGTGTGTTATTTTTTCCTATTTTCAAGTACTTTAACAGCTTCCAACACATCACTTACTATTATATCACTATACTCTTTTAAAGTCTTTTCATCATCATAACCACTCAATACCCCAATAGAATTTACTCCAGCATTTTTTGCCGAAATTAAATCTAATTTAGTATCCCCAATCATCCAAATTTCTTTATCTTTTTTATTGAGTTTTTCTAATGCTTTTAAAATAGGTTCAGCATTTGGTTTTGGTTTTTCAACATCTTCACGACCAATTAAAACTTCAAAATAATCCATAAGTTTAAAATGTTCCATTAAAATTTTTGAGTATCTTCCTGTTTTTGTAGTTACGATTCCTAATGTTGCGAATTTACTCGCAGTTTCTATTGCTTCTTTCGCAGATTCCAACAAAATAGTTTTTTTTGTAGAAATTTCACGATAATGTTCTTTATATGTTGTTACAAAATCCCACACTTTATTTTCATCTACGCCTAAGTTTGAGTACATAACATCAAGTGGATAACCAATTAAAGCTTTAATATCTTCATCATTAACTTTTTTAAAATTATGTACTTCAAATGAGTTATGAAAACTCTCTAGTATAGCTTCAGTAGAATCTATAACTGTTCCATCTAAATCAAATAATATAATCATTTTAAACCCTTTTTTATAAAAATAAAATAAATTTTAAAGTCCAAGACCCTTATTTGAAACTACTAGCTATCTATAACATATCAGCTAACTTTTTATTATGTTTTGAGATCCAAAAGCCTAAAATCAAACCAACTGGAATGGCTATCACAAAAAAAGCTTCAATCATTATCTAACTCCTTTTCTAAAATTTCATACTTAGTTCCTAGTTTAGCTAGGTTAACACCAATAATTACAATTGTCGCAAAAAAGGTGATAAATAAAAACCAACCTATCGGTTTTAAATCAAGTCTAAAAGCATATAGCCAACTTCCTGCTGCAATTGATGTAAATAAAAAGATTTTTATCTTAATTATTTCAATTTGCTTAGCAATTATATCAATCTTATCTTTTAATTCCATTTGTAAACTATACCTAAAATGGTCTTAAAAATTAGAGTTTTTAAATATGCCATTAGACTTCTTGCATAACCTATAAAATTGAAAATATTACTCAGAATGCATTAATTTTTTTAACTAAAGATTGAGTAATAGCCTTATAGCTTTTCTTAAGAAAAGTGATGTGCTAAGAGTGATAGATTCTTTTCACTAGGGTTATGCAAGAAGTCTATTAATAAAGTTTAAACGATAAGTTCGATAATATAGCGACAAATTAAATTCTGAGGATTTATTATGAAAATTATTTTAGTTATGCTTATCTTAATTTCATCCCTATTTGCTTACAAAATAGAAAATAGTGATGGTGACACTATATTTTTTATAGGTGGAAAAGATAACAATAGAATCTCTATAAATTGTGGAGATGAAATAGATGAAGATTATGCTTTAAAAGTTTGTGGAAAGATTTTAGCAGATGGATTTGATAGTAACAGTGTTATTGTTGGTTTTGATGATGATGTTTCCCAAAAAGAAGGTGATGATAAAAATACAATGAGTTTTAAATTAGTATTAAATAAAAAACACACTAAAGATGTAACTGTTAAACTAAAATCTGTTGAGGATACAGCAACAGAGGGTGATGACTATGAAAAGCATGATAAAGATAAAGAATATACAATTAAAGCAGGTGATTTAGAGGCTACAGAAACAGTAGATATAACTATATTGGGTGATACTGATGCTGAAAAAGATGAGAAATTTAAACTAGAGATAACAGAAGTTACAGAAGCCGACAAAGGTAATGCTAGTGCTATTGGAACTATTGAAAATGATGATGAAGCTCCTATAATTCAAGCACTTGATGGTGATAAAAAAGAGAAAGAGGGAGACGAGTTAAAATTTGACATTGAAGCTGATACAAAAGTAGATGGTGATGTTAAGATTAAATGGGAAATTGAGCATGTTGGAACAAATGATGATGATTTTGATGCTTTAAGTGGAACAGTTATTATGAAAGATGGAGATAAAAAAACTTTTATTAAAATTACTCCTACACAAGATGAACTGTTTGGTGATGATGAAAAATATAAAGTAAAATTAGTTGAAATTGTATCTGGTGATGCTGTACTTGGTGATGATGTTACTCAAGAGTGTAAAATCCTTAATGAAGATGATGAGCCTACTATAGAGTACAAAGATATAAAAAAAGATGAAAGTGAGGGTGACCATAAGTTTTCAATAGAATTAAGTGAAGAAGTTGAAACTAAAGTATCTGTAACTATATATACAGAAGATGGTGATGCAAAAGATGGTAATGCAAAAGATGGTGATGATTATGATGCTAAAGAAGAGAGTTTAGAGTGGACAGAGGGAAGTGCTAAAGCTAAAGAATTTGTTGTAAATATTATCGATGATGATGTTGAGGAAGATGATGAAACTTACTATATTAAGGCAAAAGATTTTAATAAAATTAACGATGATGGAAGTACAAGTGAGAAAAAAGGTTATATAAATAATGATGATACTAGCGAAGTTACAATAGAATTTAAAGATAATGATAAAGAAGCGGATGAGGGTACAAATCTTACTTTTGAAGCTGTGGCAGATGGAGCAGCTGGTCAAGATATAAATATAAAATGGAAAATACAACATGGAGATTATACAAATGATGATGATTTTAATGCCGTTAAAGGTGAAGTAACCCTTAAAAAAGGCGATAAAACAGTAAACATCACAATAGAAACAGCCCAAGATGATAATTATGGGCGAGATGAAGAGTATAAAGTAATTTTAGATTCTGTATCTGATGGTGGTATAGTTGGTGATGATACGGAACAGAATTGTGTAATTCTAAATGAAGATGATATGCCTAAAATTAGTATTAATGATTTAACAACTGATAATGATGATGAAGGTGATTTCATTATCAGTATTAATACTGCAACTGAAAGTAAGCTAGATGTAACCGTAACAGCTGAATTAATTCATGGTGATGAAAATGGCGATGATAAAACAAATGATGATGATTTTAGTACACCTAGTGGAGCTGGAGATACTAAAATGACTATAACATCTGGTGATACTTCTGTAAAATATCATATCAAGACAGAAAAAGCTTCTATGGCTGGAGAAGCTGAAGAAAAATATCAAGTTGATTTAAAAGAAGAAAATAATGCTACACTTGATGATAAAGATGGTGATGGAACAATTAATGGAGCTAATGCTTCCGATGAAAGACTAAAAAAAGATATTACAATTCTTGAAAATCCTTTAGAAAAACTTGAACAAATTAAAGGTGTTACTTTTAACTGGAAAGATAAACACAGAGGTACAAGAGAGGAACTTGGTGTAATAGCACAAGATGTTGAAAAAGTTTACCCACAAGTTGTTCATATGGGTAGTGATGGATACAGAAGAGTTAGCTATCAATTTTTAGTAGCCCCTCTTATAGAAGCAGTAAAAGAACTTAAAAAAGAGAATGAAGCTTTAAGTAAAAGAATAAAAGCACTTGAAGATGAAAAATAATTTTTTCATAAAAGTAGTTATTTTTTTTACACTCACATTATCAGCTTATGCTGATTGTGATGTATCTTTAGAGAATCCACACACTTTAGAATGTGGTGGATTTACTATGGATATTGGTGGTTTTAGTTCCCCTTGTTGTAGTTACAATAATGTTAATTTTGATATATTTGATGATTTTCGTAGTGGTACAGATGACAAAAATATCTCTACTAAAATAATTAACACTCAATTTGATTTAAACATAACATCTCAAGAAGATTTTAATGGAACTATTTGTATTCAAATTAAATCGGACACTAATGAAAGTGATTGGACTAAAACAGAGTTTACAAATAGTAAAATAGTGACTATTGAAGATTCTAATGTAACTTTTATATCTCAAGAAGCAGAGATTTTTTTAAAATATACAGAAGAAACAAACAGTAGTGATGTTAATTGTAGTAGTTCTTTAGATGGAACTGATAGCTCCATAGATAAATTTGCTATACGACCAAAAGAGTTTTTTATTTTACCATCTAGTTCTACCATAAATGCTGGTGAAGAGTTTAATTTATCTTTTATATCAGGTTACGATTCTTCTAACCCATCAAAAGATTACAATGAAACAAATGAAGATTCTAATGCTAGTTTTGAAGTAGTAATTTCTGAAATTAAAAATGGATGTTTAGTTAGTAGTTTTAATCCAAATATAACTAAAGATGTAAATTTTACAGATGGTACTAAAACTTTTGCAAATATAACTTATGAAGAGATTGGAAAAGTTGATGTTAACATTAGTGAAGAAAAAATCAACTGTGATAAAAGATACTCTAAAATAGATTGTGATGATAAAAATATATCTAGCAAGTGGAACACAGAAAATGAACTTTTAATTACAAAAAAAAGTGAAACTATAAAAATTATTCCTCACCATTTTAAAGTAGATATAACTTCATCAAATAAAAATGGATTGTTTACATATATAGCTAATGAAATAACAAATATAAATGCTTTAGTAGATGTAAATATTACAGCACAAAGTGAAAATAACAACACTACTAAAAATTATAACAAGAGTTGTTATGCTAATGACTTAAATATAACATTCAAATACTCAAATGTAGATTCTAATCTTACAAATTTTGTATATTACTATGATTCTAATCATACAACTATTACTACTAATCCAATAAATAGTGATATCTCTTATGAGCTAAATAGTAGCTATTTTAAAACGGATAACAATGGTTCTGCTATTTTTAAAATTCATTATAATTTTAAGAGAGATAAATCAAAACCTATAAACCCTTTTGATATAAACATAACTAAATTTTCGGTAAAAGATTCTGTTGATAATTCACTCAAAGGTAATGGTATAGATAGTTCTAATTCTAACTTTTGTTTTGGTCGTATAAAAGCGAAAGATGTTCAAACAACATCTAATGATGATTTTAATCATACAATAGAGATAGAAGTTTATGATGATTCAAATACAAACTATACACAGAACTTTATACAAAACTCTCTTAAATGGTATGGACATAAAAATCATACTAATTTAAATGATGGAAATATAACTGAAATAAATGCCACACTCAATACAGTTTTAAACAATGTAAAATTTTCTATTTCAAATACAACAAATCTAAATAATGGAACTATAAAAATCACTATTCCAAAAGATAGAATCAACAACTATACTATGCATATAAAAACTCAACCTTGGCTTTGGTATGTTTACAAAAACTTTGGAAAAGACTATAATGATTCTATAAAAACACAATGTATTCAACATCCATGTTTTAACTTTTTAAGAAGAAGAAGTAAAAATAATTCAGGTGTATCACCTAAAGATTATATAGGTATAAGTTCTGGAGCCTACAATGGTGGAGATACTAATATCCAAAATTCTAACTATACAAAAACAGGTTTAAAAATTTTAAAATAAAAGGTAAAAAATGAAAAAAATATTATTAATTATTATACTTACTAACTATTTATTTGCTGGTTGTTCTAGCTATATAAATAAAATAACGATAAATGAAGTTTACCATCATGAGAATGATGATAATGTTTCTTTTATTGAAATAGCAACAGTTGATGGAACAGCCTTTAAAGAAGAATGGGCTTTAGCAATTACAGGGGAAGATGGTGAAACACATATAATAGATATCAATGCTTCAGGCTGTGATGATGATGATTATGCTTCTACGGTAGTTGATAGAACACTTGTTGATTTTAGTGGTAAAAAAGTATCTATTTCATTAAGAGATAGTAATGATACAGAAAATTTCAACTATATAGATTATCTTGTTATAAATGGAGATTCAGAGGGTAATTTTAGTGAATGTAGCTATACATACGATACTAACCTAACATATACAAAGGGTGCAGCTGATAGTAATAGTTGGGACGCGTATAGAGATGAAGATATAACTGGTGATTGGGAAGCAGAATCTTCAATGATGATGGGTTTCATGGGTTCAACAGACAAAAGTGAATGTGAAACTAATGGTGCTGCTGGTACTATCTATGTAAATGATGATGGTGATGCTAATGATGATGATGACACAGACTGTGATGAACCAAATTTTAACACAATAAATGATGCTTTAACAAAAATACGCGATGGTTCAGATGATGGAGCTAAAGTTATAGTATGTTCAGGTGACTATGATGAGAATTTAATATTTGATGATGAAAATTTCAATAATTTTACTTTAAAAGGTAAAGGTGTTGGAGTAAATATAAAAAGTGATGAAAATGTTTTAGTTAGTATTAATAACGAAGATATTGAAAATATAACTTTTAAAAAGGTAAACTTTATTCACGATGTAAGTTGTGATAATGGTTGTTCAAATGACAGTAAATTTTTATTTGATTTTAAGAAAAATAAACATACAGCAGAAAGTAAAATAAACCTTATTAATTTACCTATAATAGATGCTGGAAGTTGTAATGCCTTTAATAAATTTTCAACAGATACTTTCCATGGTAAATTTAATTTTTTTGGATTAAAAGAGTTTAAATCAGGATGTAGTGCCGTTAAAGTAAATGAATGTGATAAAGATAAAGATTCATTTCATTTTAATCTATTTAATTTTAAATTAACTTCAAAAGAAACTGACCAATTTGGAATCTATTTTGGAGATAATGTTTCAGATGAATGTAATGTTTCAATGAAAAACATATCTTTAGATATGAATCAAAGTAGTGGTGGGATAAGATTTAAAGAGCTAGGAAACTTTACTTTTGAGGATGATTTTACATTTAAAAATATAGGAACAGATACTACAAATAGTGCTTTTGAGGCAGAATTAAAAGGTAGCAGTTACAATTTTAGTTCTTTTAATATTAACAATTCAGGAAAAGCATTTGATTTTACAATTAAGAATCACGATGCTGAAATTAATTTTGGTAATGATGATTCTAATTCAACAATGGTATCGAGAGATTCTGATGGGCTTATAATGAGTAAAATTAAAAAAGCTAAATTTCATAATATAATGATGGAATCCGATGGTAAAGGTTTAGAACTAGATATAGATGGTGATCTAAATGTAACTGGGGTTATACTTAAATCAAATGGATGTGGATTTGAATTAAAACATGGGAATCCTATGTTTAACAGAGTAGATATTAAAGCAAATCAATGTGATTACTCTTTTAAAAAATCTGGTGATGGAATCAATAGTACAGGTTTTATTTTAAAATCTACTTTTGGATTAATTAAAACAGGAACAGATACTTACCCATTAGATTGGGAAGCAAATAATTATGTAGATTTAAATGATAGCTGTTTTTGCCCTAAAAAGAAATCTGATGAGGCAGCTATTAATCGTTCTAGAAAAGACTATAATTTTACAACTCACGATAACTTTTGGAAATATGGAACAAGTAGTATACCAGATGGATTTGATGATGATAATCCGAAAAGTTCATGTCCAGAAGAGTATGCTTTCCAAGATGCCTGTGCTAAAGATATTATATCTGTATCTAATTTTATAATTTACAATATAAACTATAGAGATAACAATATAAGTGATAGCAACTTAACAACTAAAAAAGTAAATGTTATTTATAACGATATAAATATAAGCTCTATAAATTCAGATGATGAAACACAAGTTATTGACTTTAATGGTACATTATGTTTTAAAATTGTTGCTACAGATTCTACTAATGAGATGGAGTGGACAAAAGTTGATGTTAGAGAAGCAAATACAACAAACATAGAGTTCAATTCAACATTTAGTTCTCATGATGCTACAATCACTTTTAATTGGGAAAAAGATAGTGATACAGAATGTGAAGATATGAATTCATCTAAGGAAACTAATTCATCTGAACATTTTTCAATTATACCAACTAAATTTTTAATTGGCATAAATGAAACTAAACTTCGAGCAGGATTGGATTACACACTAGAAGTTAATGCCACAGATTCTTCAAATAAAAAGATTAACACTTACTCCCAATATTTTAATGCTGATGGAAATGATAGTAATATATCTGTTTATTTTATACCTAACGATATAACAAAAACTAAAGAGTTCAATACAAGTTTTGATTTTAACATAACAAATGGTACAGGCTCTAAAAATGACTTTAATATAAGTGATGTTGGTAAATACTTTATAAAAATCATAGATACCACCTATGCTACTGCTGATATAGATGATAATGATACAGATTTAAAAGACAGAACAATAGAGGGAAATATTACAATCTTAGTTATACCTCACCATTTTGACTTAAATATAACAACTCATAAAGCATCTACAAACCAAGATTGGGCTTATATGGCTCAAGATTTTGAGTCTGATATGAACTATACAATTAGAGGAACTTTAACAGCTAAAAATGAAGCGAACGAAACAACTCTAAATTACGATAAAGATGAGTATGCTTATGATATAAATACATCAATTACATTTGATACAAATCTAACCAATCAAGATGAAAATATAACTAAAATCTATAAAAAAGGTAATGAATTAAATACAACTAAAGAGAATTTTAACAAAGGTATAAGTGAATTTTATTTCATATATAGAATGGATAAAAATATAACTAAACCTTTTAGACCAATAAGAACCAATATAAAAAATATAGATATTAACAAATCATCTGATGAAAAAAATATAATGGTTAATGGTGTTCATGGGAATATAGATGATAATATAACTTGGTACTATTCAAGAGTAGAAGCATACCCTATAACAAGTTACTCAGAAGATAGTGTAAATAACCATTTTTATATATTGGTATATAAAGAAGATACAAAACCAAACTATAAAGAGTACCTAATTGATTGGTATAATAATGGAGATGATTCTATAACAAAATTTGAAAATTCTGACTTTATACCAACTAAAGATACTAGTATTTCAAATACAACAGACCCAAAACACACTATAACTGTTTTAAACTCTACTAAAAATGGTAAAGTGAATTTTAAAATAAAAAGAAATAATGGTGATGATTCTGATAGTGCTACTATCCATATAAAAACACCTAAATATCTTTGGTATCTTAAATATAGAGATACTAAGTATAATGATGATAACAATAGTAGATGTTCATCACATACTTGTGTCAATTATACTTATATAAAAAGTGGTAACAATATCTCTACAGGTAAATATACGGGTGGAGATATTGATGTTAAAGACAGAAATTACACTAAAAAAGGTATAAAAGTTTTTAGATAATATATATAAAGGCAAAATAATGACAGACCAAGAACTAAAAGATTTAGTAGCTAACTTAGCAATCTCTCAAGCAAAAACAGATGCACAAATGGCAAGAACAGATGCAAGACTAGATAAAATAGCAAAAATGGTTGGAGGTATCTCAAACAATCAAGGAGATATAACAGAAGAGTATTTCATAAACTCTCTAAAAGAAAAACTAAGACTAGGAGATATAAAATTTGACTTTTTGGTAGAAAACTTTAAAGCAAAAAAAGGTAAAAAAATCTTAGCTGAATATGATATACTCCTAGTTAATGGTAAAAGTGTAGCTATCATAGAAGTAAAATACAAAGTTCACCCAAAAGATTTAGAAAAATTACCAGCTAAAATAGAAAGTATAAGAAATCTACCACAATATGATAACTATGAAGTATATGCAGGACTAGCAGGTTTTTTTGTACCAGATAAAGTTATAGAACAAGCTCAAGAACAAGGTTACTTCATACTACAAAGAAAAGGTGATGTTGTCGTAACACATATAGAGAATCTAAAATCTGCATAAATTACAATTTTAAAATAAGGAACTAAAAATGTGTATGACAATAAAAGACAAATATATAGACCCATTTACAGATTTTGGATTTAAGTGGCTTTTTGGTACAGAAGAGAATAAAGCTATACTTATAAGTTTTCTAAATGATTTGTTAGATATAGAACATAAGATTGTAGATTTAAAATTTAGAAACCTAGAAAAATTGGGTTTAAATATAGTAG
>Ga0256824_10000672_pt1 | contig 13278 bp, 11 predicted proteins | sample CV67metaG_FD_191570 | JGI IMG/M metagenome (GOLD analysis project Ga0256824, IMG submission 191570) | Hydrothermal vent microbial communities from East Pacific Rise, Pacific Ocean - CV67 | ecosystem: Environmental > Aquatic > Marine > Hydrothermal vents | place: Pacific Ocean: East Pacific Rise...
CTCTCTTATTTCCTTCATAAGTTTCTCTAATTCCACATGAAACTTATCAGGATAATTCGCTAACATTTCAACTTTATCATATAAAATAATAATGCTAATAATATCAATAAGCTTTAAAAGACTTTGCGCCCCTATAATACAAGCTTTTTTCTCTAAATCTAAAAAAAGCTCTTTCATTCTTCCTATCTCATTTTTAAATACCAATGATTTAAAATACTCATCGGAATACTCAAATTGATTTAAAAATTTCTTTAATTCAATAGGATAATCTAACCCTTCATGTGACGCATTTACCCTTCCTCTTGGTTTATCTAATATTTTAATCAAATGTAATTTTATTTCACTTACTTTATGTTCAGTAATGTCAATATTAAAACTTTTATTCTCTGTAACTAATGCATGTTGAATAGGTTTTTTAATCAAAGTGCTACTCAAAGTATTTTCATAATCTGAAGTAAATAATTTTAAAATTAAATTAAAAATATCATTTTGTGTGACAGGTTTAACCAGCGTAGAAGAAGCCATAAAAAATGATTCTTTTTTATTACTTACTACGACATAATGCATTCTATTTTTTTCTTTTACTTCAGACACCATATAGGCAAATGCTTCTGTGACTAACTTTTCATCTACAATAATCATATCATAACCCAATAACTCTGCTACTTTAGTGGGTAATACATCTGTAATAATATCAACATCATAACGAAAATATTGAAACATCTGACTACAACTTTGATTCATCGCATTGCTTGAAGTAATAATAAGCATTTTTTTATTTAACATTGTTTCTTCAGGTAATCGATAATGTCGTCTTTTTCCTAGTTCACTAATACTTAAGGGGATTTTTATACGCATAGATTTTCCATAATCTATTATAAAAGAAGCATTTACTTTTTGTAAAATTGTGAGTAAATTATCTTTAAAGAAGCGTATTTTTTCATCTTCTATTCGAGAACTATATGAAATACTAAAAGTAATATCTTCTGCAACTAAAAAATCTTTTGGTGCAGAAACAGACATAATAATCTCTTTTCTGTCTTTTTGTGCGATAATAAATTTAAGAAATTCAATTAATAGAATTTTTATCCCCTCATTATCCCCTTTTAATACTTTAGGTACACTCTTTTCTATTTCATAAATTAACTCAATGTTATTCAGAATTAATCTATTTTCAACAACAAGATAGATCTCTTTTAAAACCATATTAATATCAAAATCAACTTCTATTTTATGCATTAGTATCCTAATTATAATTTATCTATATAACAATTTGACGATATAAGTAAAATATTATACTATTATTTAGTAGAAATATGCTTTTAAAAGAGAAGAAAAAAAAAGAGGCTAAATGAGGAAAAATCCTCATTTAGATTAAAAAAAGTAAGGCTTAGTGACACCCACATCCTGTTCCACAAGAACCACCTTGTTCTTCTGGTTTTCCACCAATGACACCTGAAGCTGTTTCATCTGCTGTTGTTTCTCTTGCAGTCAATACAGTCACAGAAAAAATTAAATCTTTTCCTGCTAAAGGATGATTAAAATCTACATTTACATTTTCATCATCAAAAGATTTTACAATAATTTGTACTTGTTCTCCTTGTTGTCCTTGACCATAAAGTGTCATATCTTCAATCAAATCTACACCTTCAAACTGATCTCTTGGAAGTGTTTGTAGTGCTTCTGGGTCTATTGCTCCATAAGCATCTGTAGATTTAACCTCAATATCTCCGCTCTCATCTTTACTCATACCTACAAGTGAATTTTCAAGACCTGGAATAATTTGACCAATTCCCATAATAAATTCTAAAGGCTGACCCCCTTTATTACTATCTACAACTTCATCTGTTCCTACTTCTTTTACTTCGTACTCAATACCTACGACACAATTTTCATTTGTAATTGTCATATTTTAATCCTATTTATTAAATTTGTGCTATTCTAGCAAATCAAACTTTAGTGATGCTTAGAGGCTTTATCTTACTTGACCAGAACCATATATTTTATATTTATAAGTCGTCAGTTCAGTAACCCCCATTGGTCCTCTTGCATGCAATTTGTTAGTACTAATACCTACCTCAGCTCCAAATCCAAACTCTCCACCATCTGTAAATTGTGTACTTGCATTCAAATAAACACATGAAGCATCCACTGCATTTAAAAATTGTTCAGCTGTTGTATAATTTTCAGTAATAATTGCTTCAGAATGTTGTGAACCATAAATATCAATATGTGTAATTGCCTCTTCAACACCATTGACTATTTTAATGGTTAAGATATTATCTAAATATTCCGTAGCATAATCTTCTTCTGTTGCAGGAGTCACATTAATAATCTCTTGCGTCTGTTCACATCCTCTTATCTCAGTTGATTGTGCATCATATACTTCTTTAATTTGAGGTAATATCTCTTGTGCAATAGCCTCATCAATGAGAAGTGTCTCTAAGGCTCCACAGATTCCCGTTCTTCTACATTTTGCATTCACAATAATATTTAAGGCTTTCTCAAAATCTGCATCTTCATCAATATATGTATGACATAACCCTTTATCATGTTTAACCACAGGAACCGTTGCATTTGTTGAAACATATTTAATCAATGCTTCTCCTCCACGAGGGACAATTAAATCAACATATTTATCTTGTTTAATTAAGTTAGCCACTCCTTCACGAGAGCTATCAGGTAATAATGCAATCGATAAAGGAGGTAAATTATTCTCTTTTAAAACATCTTGAAGTACTTTTGCTATAATTTTATTAGAATGTTCTGCCTCTTTCCCTCCTTTTAATATCGCTACATTTCCACTCTTAAAACATAATGCTCCTACATCAGCTGTTACATTTGGTCGAGACTCGTAAATGACTCCTATGACTCCAATCGGTACAGAAACTTTTTCTATCTTAAATCCTGCATCAGCATACCAGCCATCTAATACACGCCCAACAGGTTCTTTAAGTGAAGCTATCTCTTCAATAGCAACTGCCATCCCCTCAACTCTTCCTTCATCCAATAAAAGTCTATCTTTTAATGCAGGAGTAAGATTATTAATCTTAGCATTTTCCATATCTAATGCATTTTTTTCTAATATTATTTTGCTATTATCTCTTAATCCTTTTGCCATTGCTTTAAGCACTCTATTTTTTTCTGTTCCACTCAATGTAGAAATAACACGACTTGAAGCTTTTGCCTCTTTTAAAAATGTATCCATCTGTTTATTATCCTTAAAAATAGTTAAATCTATTCTAACCTATATCGCTTAAAAATGCTATAATTTCTAAAAAAGGAAACTCCAAAATGAAAAAAATAACCTTTATCGGTAATGGAAATATGGCACTTAGCATTGCACAAGGATTAAAAGATACTTATCGGATAGAAGTAATAGGAAGAGATTTAAAAAAACTGGAACTTTTTGAAGAGAAACTAGGTGTTACTATTGATAAAACACTTTTAAAAGAGGCTAATTTAGCAGATAAAACTATTTTACTCTGTGTGAAACCCAATAATGTAAAAGAGGTATCTAAACAGTGTCAAGGAAATCCTTATCTACTTATTTCAGTATTAGCAGGAACAACCCTAGAAACATTAAAAAACTGTTTTACCCCTACTTTAACCATTAGAAGCATGCCTAATCTTTGTGCCAGTGTTAATGCATCTATGACAACCCTTACAGGAGATACTGAAGCAAAGGAAGAAGCACTCTCTCTTTTAAATAGCATAGGAACAACCCTTTGGCTTCAAAGTGAAAAAGAGATAAATATCGCTACTGCATTAGCAGGCTCTGGTCCTGCTTATCTTGCACTCATTGCTGAAGCACTCACAGATGGAGCAGTAAAACAAGGTCTAAAAAGAGAAGATGCCATGAAAACAATGAGAGGACTCTTTGAAGGGTTTGGAAAACTCATACAAACCCAACACCCTGCTCTTTTAAAAGATGCTGTCATGAGTCCAGCAGGCACAACAGCAGAAGGATACAGTGCCTTAGAAGAAGGAGGTGTTAGAGCTTCTTGTATGAAAGCGATTGAGAAGGCATATCAAAAAACGCTTGTTTTATAAAAGTAAGTGTTATCTAATAAACTTCTTGTAAAACCTTGAAAATGAGGCTTTAGCCTCATCTTCTGATGGAGCTAAAGCACCACTTTCGATTAGTTTTTCAAGAAATCTAATATACTTAAAGTGGTTTTTCAATCGTTGCTTCACCTGAAATAAGTGTTGCTGTCTTATTATTATCTATTATTATAATATCAACAACTGCTTCAGGATCATTGCTTAATAATTTATACCCTGCTTCAATTGCTATTGGTACTCCTTTTTCCATAGGAATAGAAAGTGTTAAAGCTTTATCATCATCACTTTTTCCCCCTGCACTACCACACCCCACAAAAAGAGTTAAACTTATTGCTATACATACTATTTTTATTTTATTATTCATTCATAATCCTTATTGTCCCAAGATACTATTACTAAAAGTAATATCTTTACCATTTGGTCTGATACGCGTTTTTCCTGCAATTTTTCCATTAATATCAATTAAAGAAAATACAAGTGCTTCATCTACCTTAAGTCCTTGTAAGTTTCCACTCATCTCAAAACCACCTTGACTATTTCCCATAAAAGCCCTACCAAATCCATCAGGACTCATAGAAATCATAAAAATTGAACCATTTTCAAAAGTATTACTGGTCATTAAAATATTATGATCACTGTCTGTAAAAAATCCTGTAAGTGGTAAATCTAACACAACACTTCTATTTTCTGGTAACTGAAGCGTTACATAAGTAATTTTGTTTGCATTAAAGCGTATATTATCAAAAGTTCGATTATTTTTATCAAATAGACTACCTTCTTTATAGGTATAAACTAAATGTTCTACTCTTTCATCTTTTAAGTCATTAATTCCATCATGATTAGAGTCTGTTCCATTATCAAATTTTCCATCTCCATCAACATCAACATCAAATTCATCAATAATACCATCATGGTCACTGTCTAGCTTCACTGAATTAAACTTAGAATCAGCATCTGCTTTATCAAAAATACCATCATTATCACTATCATCATCAAATTTATCTGCTACACCATCATGATCACTGTCTCTTTTATTTTCATCAATTTCACCATCAGCATCTGCGTCTGCATCTTCAATATTTTCAATGCCATCCCCGTCAATATCAGAATCATTATTATCCGCTAATCCATCATTGTCACTATCTAAAAATGAAAGAATATCAAAACTAAAATCAAAATCATAAGTATCATAAGTATCATCAATACCATTATTATTAGTATCTATTGAACCTTCATCTACAACACCATTTCCATAAACATCTGCATCAATGGTGTTATAGATTCCATCATTATCAAAATCAAAATCAAAAATATCTAAAATACCATCTCCATCAACATCAAAATCATTATCATTATTGATGCCATCTGCATCACTATCTTTACCATTATCTAAGATACCATCTCCATTAATATCAGCATCTCTAAAATTAACAATTCCATCATCATCAATATCAGGATCAATAATATCAGGTAGTCCATCATTATCTGTATCTATCCCAATAAAACTACTATAATTAAAATCATCATAAATATTTGTATCTATCTCATCAGGAATACCATCATCATCCGTATCTGTAGGAATTAAGCTATTCACATCGAAATCATCAATAAAATTAAAATCTAAAGAATCAGGAATAAAATCACCATCTGTGTCTACAGGAGTAATGCTCGTTACATTAAAATCATCATAAATATTCGTATCTAAAGCATCAACAATACCATCATTATCACTGTCTATCAAAAAGTCATCATATACTTCACTGTCAAGAATATCAGGAATTCCATCCCCATCTTTATCTCGTAAATCTCCATTCGCATCAAAATAAATATCATTGTCAAAGCTATCAATAACCCCATTTGAGTTATTATCTTCTCCATTCTTATTCCCATTAATATCGGCATCCATAAAATCTAAAATATCATCATTATCTTTATCAAAATTAACAACTTCAACAACACCATTATATCCCTTTTCAAAAATATCAGGAATGCTATTATTGTTTTCATCTATAAAAGCATTATCATTGAATCCAGGAAATAAATCAAGATGATCAGGTACCCCATCTAAATCAATATCTGTATAAAGAAACTGATTAATATCTAAGTTAAATTTATTTAATTGTGTCTCATTAATACGATTAATTATGGTTGTTTTTTCAATTCTACGGCTACTTTTACTCTTTCCACTCTTATCTAAATAAATATATTCCGTACCACATAAGAGTAACTTATCTGCTTCATCTATAGAAATTAGTGTGTGGGAAAGAACAGGGTTATGCGTAAGCCCTCTTAAAACATTTCCCTCTTGTAAAGCATTACATTCTAATGCCCGTAAAGCTAAAATTTTCATGACTCTTTCACCAATAGGTGTAAATGTTTTAATCTGTCCATCTATATTAAATTCTGTAAAAATTTGCATCCAATTATCTAAAAGAGAAATCGCCTCTGTATTATTAGGATTTAATTGACTAATTCCTTCAATAACGGCAATAATAAAGTTAATTCCTTCACTTGTATGTAGCTGATTAAAAGAATCTACACCCAATACCATAAAATTTAAAAGTGCTTCTTTTTTATCTGTACCATCTAATCCAGAGAGTATCTTAAAAAAAGCTGTTGCTGTTTTTATATCACTCATAGAAAATCTAAAAAAGTTTTCCCAAGATTTTTCTAAACCATCACTATTATCATTTATTCTACCTAAATTTCCAAAAATATTAATCGCTAGTGGAGACACTTTTGGTGTTGAAATTTTAATTTCATCAGTAAAAGAAATCTCTATCATGCGTTTTATCGATACATCAAAAAGATCCCTTGTTTTACGCACTCGCTCTTCTTGATTTCCTTGTAAAACATTATCTACAACACTCATCATATTTGTATTATAAAGCATTTGAGAAATAATATCGCCTGTTACAAGATTTTTTGTGTCCATCATAGATTTCAATAAATTAAACATTGCTTTTTCATTAATGGTATCATTTTGAGTACCAAGAAAAATTAATGCATTTACAAAATCAAGTGCTTCAACCTTATCTATATTTTTTTTTAAGATTTCTATAATATTTGATTCATTATAACCATTGGCTTTTATTTCTTCTGAAATTTGATCCTGTAATGTCACTCGAATACCAAAGATACTCTCTTGAATACTATTCCAATTATCACTAAACCATCCTGCTTGAAGAGGAGAAGCAGTAAATATTGCACTACAAATCATTATCTTTATAATACTTTTTTTGTTACAGATTTTTATCATATTTGATTCCTTAAACATCATGAGGATATTAAATTTATTTATATATACTGATTATTTTAGTATAAAAATACTTAGTATATAATTAAAATAAATGGTTCATATCCATTTTTATTATAAAAATAATAATTTTATGTTATTTAAGTAGAGAGGAAAGCGTATAAAGTTTAATAAAAAATTATTAAACTTTATGCTCTATAATAATTATGCAGGAACTACAGAAACTTTCTTTTGACTTGCTGTTCTATTATCAAATTTAACAACACCTTCAATAAGTGCAAAGATTGTATGGTCTTTACCCATTCCAACACCATTACCTGGATGCACTTTTGTTCCTCTTTGTCTAATGATGATATTACCTGGAATAACTGCTTCACCACCAAATTTTTTAACGCCTAAACGACGACCAGCTGAATCACGGTTGTTCTGTGTAGAACCTTGACCTTTCTTATGTGCCATACTTATGCTCCTATTTTTGTAATTCTAACTCTTGTAAAGTCTCTTCTGAAACCTCTTTTAAGTTTTGAATCTTTTCTTCTTCTTTTTTTGTAGATAATAACTTTTTTATCTCTACCTTCATTGATTACTTCACCTTTAACAATAGCACCCTCTACGAGAGGTGTACCTACTGATAATTCACCATTATCTAAAGCGAGAACTTCTTTGAACTCTACTTCTGATTTTGGATCAAGACCCATATAGTCAAAACAGATGATATCACCCTCTTGAACTTTAAATTGTTGACCACTTGCTTTAATGATTGCGTACATTGCAAACCCTTTATATCGATATATTTTTTAAAAAAAGTTCGCAATTATACCAAAAGTAGGTTTAAATTATTGTTAATAATTATAATCAGCCCCAGAAAGTGCAATACATTCTATCTCTACTAAAGCATTTTTGGGTAAAGTTTTTACAGCAATTGTACTTCTTGCTGGTTTATGCGTTCCAAAATAGTGTGCATAAACATTGTTTACAACAGTAAAGTCGTCCATATCAGCTAAATAAATTGTTGTTTTAATCACATCATTAAAATGTGCACCTGCTTCTTCAAGCACATAAAAAAGGTTTTTCATTACTTGATGTGTTTGATGCTCTACATCTCTTGTTTCCATTTTACCATCAGCCATCAATGCAATTTGTCCAGATGTATATACAAATCCATTCGCTTCAATTGCTTGAGAGTAAGGTCCTATGGCTTGTGGTGCTTCTTTTGTTGATATAATTTTCATTCATTTTCCTTAATTTATCTTCATAAAATATATAAGAAGTAGCTTTTGAAGAAGTTTAACATATTTAAAATAAAACTACTCAACAACATTGTCAGGAAAAAAGTTTTGAATAAGTATGCGTAACTTATCTAAATCTAATGGTTTGGATAAATACCCATCCATCCCTATATTCATATATTTCTCTCTATCACCACTTAAAGCATTTGCAGTTAATGCAATAATTGGGACATGTCTTTTATTATAACTCTTTTCATACGCTAAAATTTCTTTTGTTGCTTCCATTCCATCCATAATAGGCATCTGTATATCCATAAATATCATATCATAGTGAATAATACTTTTTCTTGCAAAAAATGCATCCTCACCATTATCTACAAGCGTAATGTCTAATCCTAAGTTCGTTAATACTTTTTTAATTAATTTTTGATTAATAGAATTATCTTCTGCTACTAAAATACTTATCTCTTTAAATGAAATTTGATTATCTTGTGTTAAATCCCTTAATTCATGTCTATAAGTTGCATCTGAAAGTATATCTAATGTTCTAAGCGTTTTACTCAAATTCATTGGTTTATAGACAATAGCATCCAACATTGGCTCATACTTTTTAATCAGCGTTTTCTTATTAGGTGTTGTCATTAAGACTTTTTTAATATTAAGCGTTGCATAAGATTCAAAATCATGTTCTCTTTTAAAATAACGATGATCAATAAAAATTAAATCTGGTAACTTCTCTTTATCTTCTTGAAGAAGAGAATCTGTATAATAAATTTTATAGCTCGCTTTTGTAGCATCAAGATAGTGTTTAAGATTTTCATAAGGATCAAATCCTAAATTACCTGGACAAATAAGTCCAATAAAATAAGCAGACATATCTTTAATTAATCTCACTTTTGCATTTTTCGGTTTATCAAAGGTAATTGTAAAATAAAAAGTTGTCCCTTCTCCATTCTCACTAAATATTTTTAACTCACTTCCCATTAAACTCGCTAATTTACTTGATATTGCTAATCCTAATCCTGTACCTCCAAATTTTCGACTTGTACTCACATCTGCTTGAGAAAAAGCATCAAAAATTTTATCTTGTTGTTTTTCAGTAATTCCAATTCCATTATCTTGAACAGAAAATTTAATCGTTGTATTACTCTCTTTTTCTGATATTTTTTCTATATGTACATCTACATGCCCTTCTCTAGGTGTAAATTTAATTGCATTACTAATAAGATTGACTAGAATTTGAGAAATTTTTGTAGGGTCTCCCATAATAAGTGTGGGAAGCGTTGGATCAACTAAAATATCAAAACTAATGGCTTTTTCTGATGCTTTTGCTGCATAAGATTCGATACTGGCTTCAAATTTATCAATTGGATCAAAAGAGACGGATTCTATCTCTATTTTATCTGCTTTAATTTTAGATAAGTCTAAAATATCATTCACAATTGCTAAAAGATTATCCGAACTATTTTCAATAATTGAAATAAATTCTTCTTGTTCAGGAGAAACTTCCGTACTCTTAAGCAGTTGTGTAAAGCCAACAATCCCATTTAAAGGTGTGCGTATTTCATGAGACATATTCGCAAGAAAAAGATCTTTTGCTTGATTTGACTCTTTTATAGTTTTTGCGAGAAAACTATAAATTTCTTGTGTTTTTCGTGTATTAATTAAATTATCTAACTCTTTTCTCTGTTCAATATTCAATACACTTTCAATATCTTTAAGTGTTGTTTCAAAAAGTTTTTTATCTATATTCATACTACGATAAATACTAAATAGTACCACTAAAAAGATTAATATAACAATAGAAGACATAAGATATTTCATTAAAAGATCTTGTTTTTTCAAACGATTATTTGATATTTTTTTATCTAAAGATGCCATAACTACTTCTTGTGCTACTTCAATATAATTTACTTTTTCAATCACACCTTCAAAAAGCTTTTTACGATTTTTAGGATATTTACCATCAAAAGAAGCATATAAAATAGAAAGACGACTTTTATTTCCTAATTTACTATACTTTTCTTTACTCATTAATTCATTAAGTTTTGTTACTAAGAGAGGATCTTTTAATTCATTTACTTTTGGAATAGTATCTTTAGCTAAAATAGCATCCCAAAGTACTAAATCACTATTTTTAACTATTTTTAATTTTTTAAGTGATAAAAAAAGAATAAGTGTTTCTAAATTAACATTCTCTTTAAGTCTTGTAAAAGCACTAAATACCTTAAGATGTGTATTAAGATTTAAACTTTTATCTATCTCTATCTTTTCTAAAATAGAAAGTAAAGAGAGTAATATCTCTTGATTATAAGTTTTAAATAAAACATCTTCATAATCCAAACTTAAAGTATCTACTTTAGTTCTTGCATATTTAATAGTATCTGCCATATTTTTTAAAGTCTCTTTATAAGGATAATACTGTTTATATTTATTCACAAATCCATAAAGTTTATTAAAGTTTGCATCAACAACAATACGACCATTTTCTAGCTTTTCTAACCCTTTTTCTCCATCCGTACCAATATAAATAGCACTATAAAGTCTCTCTTTTAAAACTTTGTTAATAACACCATTAAGTTTATGCATAAAGTCTCTCTGCTCAATACTCTCTTCTATTGTATTATAATTAGCATAAGCTATAACAGTTTTATAAGAGATAATTCCAAAAAGAGTCATAACTAGCACTAACAATAAAATAAAAAGGTTTTTATTATTTATAATTTTCATAAGTATTCCTTAAATTATTGATTTTTACTATAAAAAAAAGTTAACTCTGAAACAATATTTTCAAGTGAATTTAAAGAGAGTCCCATTAAATTAGGAACAAAAATTGTTTCTGTTTTTTTAAATAAAATTTTATTTTTTTGCCAAGAGTAATGTAATAATTTCAATATCATTTTATCTTTTGAAGAATTGAGTTTATTTATTTTTTGTAAAATTTTTTCAAAATCAATAATTGCATCATTCATTGCTTGTTTATTTACCACACTATCCAATTTCAAATGTATTGCCATATAATGTTTATTTATTCGTTCAATAAGATACTCCATTTTTTTACTTAACATTAACAGTTGTTCCTCTTTTGAAAACTTATAGGCATGAATCTTTTCTATAGAATTAACCCCTTCAATAAGTATTTCACTATAATCAAGCATTAAAGCACAATTCTCCTCACTTAATTTTTTTTCAAAAATTTCAACGATTTTATCTTTACTATAAGCAAGAAAATCTAACATATCTTTAGTTTCACTGTTTTTTGTAATTTTAGCAATCACTTTAAAATTATTATTTAATTTCTCTAAGGTTCCCTCTAAACTATTTTTTATTTCCATATTCTTAGGATATTTATAGAGTAAAAGATACTCTTTCACTAATTTTTGACTAAGATATCTAATATTTTCAGAAGATTCTATCACTTTAACATCTCCTCTTGTTGCTCCATACAATGAAGAGAAAGAGAGAATAAGTGTAAAATAAATATAAAATAAGTTTTTAATTAAAAACTTTTTTTTATTGATACAGTTCACTATATAATCCTGTAACTTTGTTCATTTTTTTAGTAATAGTATCTGTTGTATTAAATACAATTAAAGGAAGTCCCCCTTTTTCAATGTTGAGATAAAATTTATACACTATTTTCCATAATCTATCAATGCTTTTTAAATTTCTATTAATAGCAGGCGTATTTTTAGCGTTTTTCATTAAAATATCATGTGTTTTTGAAAAAAGTTTTACTGCTTCATTCATCTGATTTACTGTATTTTTATCTTTAATTCCTGATTGGTATCCAATATAGTATTTTGCAATTCTTTGTGCAAGCATTCTTTGTCTTCCTGCCATAGCCACTATTTTTGATTCACCTGTCCCAACACTCTTTTTCAAAGAATTAACAACATATTGACTTCCTTCTAACATGGATTCACTTAAATCTATAATCAATTGTGCATTATCCACCGAAAATTCTTCATTGGCTGTTGTATCAAAATCTTCTGTACTCATCTCAACAAAAGAGAGAAGATTTTTTATATCTGGATCATTAATAGAATCTAATAAAATCTTTTGTGCATGCTTAAGTTCTTCTAATGATTTTTTAAGTTGTCGCTCTGCTTTAGAAGGTGCTATTTTTTTACCAAAATATAAGTAATCTTTTGCAATCCGTTGAGAAAGCATTCTTTGCTTTCCTGCCATATCAATAAGCTCCATTGTGTCAGAGATAACCTCTTTAGATAGTTTTTTAGCAAAAGATAGTGTAGATAGACCAATAATAATTAAAAATATAACCATATAGTGTCTAAGTTGATGTTTCATTCTGTGTCCTTATTTTAATTTAAGTGAAGTGTAACATAGAGTTCTGTTACTGTATTCATATTTTTTAACATATCATTTGATTTTCTGTAAATAAGTGAAGGAATAAATTTAGAATTAGACCTTCCCATAAATTCAAAAAATTTAAATGATCGTTCTACTTTAGAAAGCAACTTATTAATTTTAGGTGTATTTAAATTAGATGCTTTTAACCCAATCAAAGCCTCTTTAAAGTTTGTCATTGCTTTCTCCAATTTAACTTTAAATTTAGAATCTGTAATTCCCCATACTCTTAACATATATAAACTTGCCATTCGTTGAGAAAGCATTCTTTGTTTACCAGAAATATTAATAATATGATCGGATTTTTTTAAAGAGAGTTTTGCAAGACTTTTTGTAATACTATTTGCTTTTTTTAGC
>Ga0256824_10000673_pt1 | contig 13276 bp, 11 predicted proteins | sample CV67metaG_FD_191570 | JGI IMG/M metagenome (GOLD analysis project Ga0256824, IMG submission 191570) | Hydrothermal vent microbial communities from East Pacific Rise, Pacific Ocean - CV67 | ecosystem: Environmental > Aquatic > Marine > Hydrothermal vents | place: Pacific Ocean: East Pacific Rise...
TCATTGCAGGAGTTACAATCTGCTCTGTAGAGACCTTGTCCCAACTCGGCGTGTAGAGCATCCCAAATCTTGCGTGATCACGAAGGTTGCTCGATATCAAACCGTGTGCCGCGACAATTCCGTCAGGAGTCATATGTAGCTGAATGGGTGCATCAGCACTAATCTTAGACCAAATTCTTTCATTAAAAATCTCTGACCAACGCTTTTGTTCTACAGCCTCGGCCAAATAGACAAGAAGCTGTGTAGAAGCAGAAGCATATTGGAACTTCTCTCCAGGCTTAGCTACAAATTTAGCATCTTTTAGTACATCGATCAGTCGTTCAACTTTACCATTTTGAAGCATTCCAAATTCAGCCCGAAATGTTCTTGTCGCGATTGAATTGGGATCACTTCTGGTCCCTGGATTCTCGTCTGAATTGAGTCCAGTCGTCATGTCAAGGACATCCTTAACCGTAACCTTGCCTGTAGGTGTCCCACGAAACTCAGGAACATAATCACCCATCGTCTTCTTCTCATCTATTTTACCATCATTGATGAGCAGGTCTATTACCAAAGATGCGGTTACCTTGGCATTAGACATCCAGACATGATGGTCTTCAGGTTTCATGCGAGGATACTTCTCATAAACAATCTTTCCTTTGTGTATAACAATGAAACCTTGTGCATAACTTTCAGACTTAGCAAGAAAGTCATCAAGCGAAAGCGTTCCAAAATGCATAGTTTCAGCTTTAATTTTGCCAATCTCAGGAATCAACTCCAGCGACAGAGGTCGCGGGGGTTGTTGCGATGGAAGAATGGCAGTTGGGAAAAACTCAGATGTTCGCATGGCAAAGTAGACAGATTTGTCACCACCAGTGAGAAGCGCTGGCAAGTCCGCAGATCTGGCTTGTTTGGAAAGCTCTAAAGGGAAGTTGTTAAACAATTTCTCGATGGGTGTACGATCTTGGGTAAAAGCTGCTGTCGGCACTAATAACAGTGTACAGACAGAGCAAACATGTCTAAAATATTTTGATGTATTCATATTATTAATCTCCTTATTTCAGTATAATAAATACTACTCTAAATTAACTTAAATATGCAATAAATATTGTTTTGAAATATATAAATTTATAAGGTTTTCACTCTCGCACTTTACCATTTTGTATAACATACGACTCCGACATATTCACAGAGTGATAAATAGTGGTACCATACTTTTCACTGTAGTACTGTAACAGCAACTTTTGTAAACTAGATTCTATTGAGGGATGAAACCAGCCATTGTTACTTAAAACTATCATGTTTTGTGGGTAGTTCCCATGCTCGTCTTTTTCATAAAGTTTTTCAGAAGTAGCTTCAAAACAGATGGCGTTTCTATAAGTTGTGCCGTTTATTTTATAGTTTGTTACTTCTGTACTTGCTATGTAGTCAACTGCACCATCATAAAATACTTCATTGACCCAGTCACTTAAGAAGTCTGGTAGGGGGTTACTTTCTCCAAAGGGGACAAGTACTACTTTGTTTGCTATGGTGATGTTATCTTCGGTAAATATGTAGGTAGAGTTTCTAGGTGTTTTGCCATCCCAGTAGAGTCCGCCAGTGACGATGGAGATATGTTTGGCTTTTTCTTGAAATGTGTTCATGAGTGCTTCTGAACGGTTGAGAAAGATAGGAAAAATGGACTCAGGGAAAATAATGAGCTGTTTTTTATCTACTATGGCCTGGTCAATAGTTTTGAAAACATCATCAAACTGTAGTTGGTGTAGGGTTTTATTCCATTTGTCTTGTACACTTGTGTGTGTTGTGATAAGTGCAATAGTTTTATCAATACTTTGATGTGAAACTGTATTTGGTTGGTAGGCAAATACTACTAGTAAAAGAAAAAGAAATTGTTGTTTCCAAATACTGAGTGTGATAGCCAGTAAAACAATAGTAAACTGCCACTTTTCAATGCCTATATAACTCTCTATAAACATTAGCTCTGGTTTTAACCAGTCAAAAGAGAAGGGGTGAATATAGCTTACTACCAAAAGCCCTATAGTTTTTATGATTAGCTCGTGTAGGGTGGGTTCACCCACCTTTGGCCTGGATGGGGTACTATATTTTGGTGGATGAATCCACCCTACGTGTATATTTGCAATGATAGATGATAATTTTTCAGCTGTCCATGCAATACCCCAAAAGATTGTCCCGTAACTTAGCATGATGATGATGATTTCTATGGGTACAGCCCATGTCATACCGTAATGCTGAAGACTTAAGGCAATCCACCAAAACCAAAATAGACCTATAAACAGCCCTGTGAAAAACCAAACCTTTTTCTCTTCTTGGAGCAATAAGTAGAGTGTGGTAAGTGCTAAAATAGTATTTAAAAAAGGATGTGAAAAGCCCCAGTAAGCCAGGTAGATAAAGGCAGAGCTTAAAAGAGCGATACTCAAGCCTCTTATAACAGTAAAGGTGCTAAAATATTGTCTAATTTTATTCATGAAGGATTCCTATGGAACAACTTGGTTCATTTTTACCACTACTTATCTTATTCGCGATTTTCTATTTTTTGATTATCAGACCACAACAACAACACCAAAAAGCACACAAAGCAATGCTTGATGGGCTCACAAAAGGTGATGACATCATTACTACAGGTGGACTTATGGCTTCTATTGTTAAAGCTGAAGAAGATTTTATCAAAATCAAACTAAATGATGACACTATTGTGAAATTAGATAGAGCATATGTAGCAAAAAAGGTTGAGTTGGGTGAAAACGCTTAATTTTAGAGTTATTCTTTTTGCTTTTGCTCTCATTTTTGGAATAGTGTTTTCTATTCCTTCTTTGACTCAAAGTGATGAGGGGAAGAAAATTACTTTAGGACTTGACCTTCAAGGTGGACTTCATATGTTACTTGGTATTAAAAGTGAAGTAGCCATTGAATCACGTATTAAGTCTATGGCAGCTTCAGTGAAGTACATCTTTGATGATGAAGAGATTATTTTTGATGAACTTCGCATGGTAGATGCTGAAAAAATTACTTTTGAACTTCTTGATGGCGATGATGTGATAAAAGTAAAGGCACTCCTTAAAAAAGAGATAGAAGGTACAGTACTTAGTGAAAATGGATTAAAATTCTCACTTCAAATGACAGCAGAAGAGGTAGAACGCACAAAACAAAATGCCATCTCTCAAGCTGTAGATACTATTCGTACGAGACTTGACTCTTTTGGTTTGGCTGAACCAACAGTAGCAAAACAAGGTGAAGACAAAATATTGGTAGAAGTACCAGGTATTAAAACACAAGCAGATGAACAACGTATTCGTGAGCTCATTGCACGTGCGGCACACTTGCAACTTATGGCTGTAGATGAAGACCGTATAGCAAGAGTAAGTACTATGTCTATACAAGAAGCAAAAAGCTTTGGTGATGTAATACTTACCGATGTAAATACGCCTGAAAAATATTTGCTTCGTGCAATTCCTGTACTTGATGGCTCTATGCTCACCGATGCAAAGGTAGGTTTTGATGAGAACAATCAACCCGTCATTAACTTTACACTTAACGGACAAGGTGCCAAAATATTTGGTGACTTTACGGGTAAATATGTGGGTAAACGTATGGCAGTTGTACTTGATAATAAAGTCTATTCTGCACCAAACATCAATGAACGTATTGGTGGTGGACGTGTGCAGATATCTGGGAGATTTGAACTCGCAGAAGCACACGATTTAGCTATTGCTTTACGTTCAGGTGCGCTACTTGCACCTGTGTATGTGATGGAAAAACGTTCTGTTGGGCCAAGCCTTGGTGCAGACAGTATTCGTTCTAGTTCTATAGCGTTGATGTTAGGTTTTGCACTGGTTGTTATTTTCATGCTCATTTACTATGGTATGGCAGGAGTGATTGCCAATGTGGCACTGATAGGAAACCTTTTCCTCATTTTAGCGATTATGTCACTCTTTGGAGCGACATTGACCTTGCCAGGTATGGCTGGTATTGTACTAACTGTGGGTATGGCAGTGGATGCAAACGTCATCATTAATGAGCGTATACGTGAATTGTTACACGAAGGTAAGTCTATAGGTAAATCTATAGAAGATGGATATAGCAATGCCTTTACAGCAATTTGGGATGCCAACGTAACAACACTCATCGCAGCTACTGTGCTTTATGCTTATGGAACAGGTGCAATTAAAGGTTTTGCCTTAACGATGACTATTGGTATTTTGGCGTCAATGCTTACAGCAATTGTGGGTACACATGGTATTTATCAGTGGATACTTCCAAAGATAGATAAGAAAAAACTAGGTTTCTGGTTTGGAATTAAACAGGAGGGAGCAAAATAATGGAAATTTTTAAATATAAAAAACCTCTCTCGTTAATGAGTAAGAGTAAACGTTTTGGTTTACTCTCTGTAGCGGTACTTATCATGGCATTGGGACTCATCTTTACTAAAGGGTTTAATTACGGTATTGACTTTGCTGGTGGTACACTCATACAAGTACAATATGAAGGTAAAGCACCGTTAGATAAAGTACGTCAAGCTATTGATTCAGACAAGGCCTATGAAGGTGCAACAGTCACTTTCTTTGGTGGTGAAGATGAAGTGGTTATTAAGACTAAAATGTCTTCTAAAAAGCTTGGAGAAGATGTAGGGGACAAAATCCGTACACTACTCAAAGATACAGGCAAGTTTGAAGTAAGACGTGTTGACATGGTTGGGGCTAAAGTAGGTTCTGAGTTACGTGAACAGGGAATTATGTCTATGTTACTGGCTATTCTTGGTATTCTTATCTATGTTTCATTTAGATTTGAGTGGCGTTTTGCTGTGGCTTCTGTACTGGCACTTGTGCATGATGTAACTATTGCTATGGGTATGATTGTTCTATTTAATGTGGAAGTAAACCTTGATATTTTAGCAGCATTACTTACGATACTGGGGTATTCTCTGAACGATACCATTATTGTATTTGACCGTATTCGTGAAGGAATTAGAAATATTAAAGATCCTGATCTTGGTGCGATTATAGATGAATCTGTGTCTCGTACCCTTTCACGTACGACCTTAACATCACTCACAACATTCTTTGTTGTATTGACACTTTACCTTTTTGGTGGAGAGATTATTAACGGATTCTCATTTACTTTACTTGTCGGTGTGGTTGTAGGTACGTATTCATCTATCTTTGTGGCATCACCTATTTTGATGTGGCTTGGATTCTCAGTATCTGGCTTTAGAGAAAAAGAAGCTACAAAACTCAAACGAGAGAAAGAAAAAGAAAAAATGCGTGCAATGTACGAAAATGGTACAATATAGTTCAAAGAAGGAGTTTTAATGAATTGGGGTAAAGTTTTTTATATGTTTTTTACGTTGATGTCACTTACGACATCAGCTGCATTTTTATATGAACATTCTATAGTAGCATTGTTCATTGCAGGGTCAGTAAATGTTATTTCTACACTTATGAAAATAGGTGTAAGAAACTTACTTTCTGCAGAACTTTTAGCAGGTTCATTGGTGGCAGACTTACACCTTATTCCTGCATTTTTTGCTTTACAGTTTTATGGTAATCATCCTTTAGCTGTAGGACTTGTAATAGGTGCGGTTATTGCAAATATTTATACTATCATCGTGTCCATGATAGAAAGTGCAAAAGAAAAAGCAGACTTCTAAATAGTCTGTGGATGAATACACGTTAGATACACAGTGTAAATGGTACTTTATGCTATTATTTTTTAGGAGTATTGATAATGGTTAAAATGCCTACACTTCATGGGGTTGACCCTGAACAAAAACGAAAAGAGATTAAAGCGTATTTCCAATTCTGTTATAAACGGTATGAATCTCTTTTTAATATTGTCTCTGATGAACGCGCTTACTATCAAAAAGCAGATCCACTTCGTCATCCTATTATTTTTTACTACGGGCATACGGCCACCTTCTTTATAAACAAATTTAAACTTGCAAAGATTATTGATGAGCGTATAGACCCTCAGTTAGAATCTATCTTTGCAGTAGGTGTGGATGAAATGTCTTGGGATGACTTGAATGAAAAGCATTATGAGTGGCCAACACTTAAAGAGACTCAGTTATATCGTGACAAAGTATATAAAGTGGTAAATGATCTAATAGATACCCTTCCTTTGGAACTTCCTCTTACAGAAAAATCTCCTTGGTGGGTGATGATGATGGGGATTGAGCATGAAAATATCCATCTTGAAACCTCTTCGGTACTCATACGACAACTTTCTTTTGAATTTGTAAAAGAAGACAAAGCATGGAAAGAGTGTAAAATGTATGGAGCTGCACCAAAAAATCAGCTTTTAGATGTCAATGCAGGTATTGTAACTTTAGGTAAAAATAGTGATGCAAAACTTTTTGGATGGGATAATGAATATGGTAAACATCAAACACATGTCTCAGCATTTAAAGCAGCAAAGTATCTTACGTCAAATGCTGAGTATTTAGCATTTGTCAACGATGATGGTTATACTAATGATATTTTCTGGTGTAAAGAAGGTAAGGTATGGCGAGACTATACGAAAGCAGAATATCCACTGTTTTGGGAAAAAAGAGATAGGGCATATATATTACGTACCCTAAGTCGTGAAATACCCTTGCCACTCTCATGGCCTGTTGAAGTGAACCATTTAGAAGCTGCAGCATTCTGTAAATGGAAAAGTATCAAGATGGGTACAACTATTACTTTACCAACAGAAGATGAGTATATTAGATTGCGTGATGAGAGTAAGGTTGCATCTTATCTGGAATGGAGATCTAAGAAAAAGACTATAGCCAATATCAATCTTGAAGACTACAGTTCTTGTGTACCTATAGACAGACATCAGCACGGTGATTTTTATGATGTCATAGGCAATGTATGGCAATGGTCACGTACACCTATGTATCCTTTTGAAGGCTTTAAAGTACATCCTATTTATGATGACTTTACCGTACCAACTTTTGATGGGAAACATAATCTTATTAACGGTGGCTCTTGGATAAGTTGTGGAAATTTGGCAACGCAAAAAAGTCGTTATGGGTTTAGACGGCATTTTTATCAGCATGCAGGATTTAGATATGTAGAAAGTAATTATAAAGAAAACCTTGTAACAAATCCCTATACAACAGACAGTATCATCTCTCAGTATTGCCATTTTGGTTGGAATGATAATACTTTGGGTGTAGAAAATTACCCTGCAGTATGTGGGCGCATAGCGTTAGACTATATGAAAGATAAACCTAGGCGAAAAGCTTTTGACATTGGTTGTGCCATAGGACGCAGTACTTTTGAACTGGCACGTGATTTCGATGAAGTCATAGGGGTAGACTTTTCAGCACGTTTTGTACAAGAAGCGGAAGTTTTAAAACAAAATGGTGTCTTACGGTACACAATGCCAACAGAGGGTGAGTTAGAGAGCTTTCATGAAGTTAACCTTTCTCATTTTGACTTGGAAGAAGAACGAAAGAAAGTTTCTTTTTGGCAAGCAGATGCCTGTAATTTAAAACCAATTTATAAAGGGTTTGATCTCATTTTTGCTGGGAATTTAATAGACAGACTCTATGATCCTAAAAAGTTTTTAGATTCACTAGCAGTTCGGCTTAATGATGCTGGGTTACTCATACTGACTTCTCCCTATACTTGGCAAGAAGAGTCTACACCAAAAGAGAAGTGGATAGGCGGATATAAAAGAGATGGTGAGAATGTAACAACACTTCAAGGACTCGAAGAGATACTGGGAAGAGAATTTATACTTATAGAGACAAGAGATGTACCCTTTGTCATACAAGAGACTGCTAGAAAACATCAATATACAATTGCACAAATGACTATTTGGGAAAAGAAATAAGATGTTTGAAACAGTAAATCGTGAGGGTACCTATACCACCAAATGGGATGATGCCAAAAAGAAGTTTGGCACAGATGATTTACTCCCTTTATGGGTAGCAGATATGGATCTGGCTTCACCACCTTGTGTACAAAAAACTTTAGCAAAAAGAGCTGCACATCCTTTGTATGGCTATACGGTTTACCCTGAAGTGTACTATGATGCCATTCAAAACTGGATGCAAACACGCTTTAACTTCAAAGTAGAAAGAGAGTGGATAGTCCCATGTTATGGTGTTGTACCCTCTATTAACTTTGCCATTACTGCGTACACAAATGAAAAAGACGGGATTATCGTTCAGACACCACTTTATCCACCTTTTGTATCTTCAACAGAACATAAAAATAGAAAAGTACTTGATAATACTTTGGTGTATACAAATGGTACGTATAGCATAGATTTTGATGACTTTGAAAAAAAGGCAAAAGAGGCAAAGATGTTTTTACTTTGTTCTCCTCATAATCCCACTTCACGTGCTTGGAACAAAAATGAGTTAGAGAAGCTAATAGAGATATGTTTGCAAAATGAGGTACTGATTGTTGTAGATGAAATACATGCAGATGTGGTCTATAGCAAAATACATCACAGCATTGGAAGTTTTGAACAAATGCAGTATAAGTGTGTCATTTTGAATGCACCCTCTAAAACATTTAATATTGCAGGATTAAATACCTCTTATGCTATCATACCCGATCTGAGACTACGTCAAGCCTATGTGTTAGAACAAAATAAATCTGGCATCACCAATGGCAACCCTTTTGGTATAGAAGCACTTATATCTGCCTATAGTGACGGTGGAGAGTGGGTAGATGCATTGAAAGTGCATTTAACAGCAAATATTGACTATGTAAAAACATTTATAAAAGAGCATAAATTAGCTATAACGGTTGTACCTACAGAAGCAACTTTTTTAATGTGGTTAGATTGTAAAGCTTTAGGTTTGTCACATGAAAAGTTATTAGCGTTCTTTTTTTACGAAGCGAAACTTGGACTAAATGATGGTAAAAGTTTTGGTGATGCAGGAGAAGGTTTTATGCGTTTAAATATTGGAACAGGTAGAGAAGTACTAGAAGAGGCTATGAATAGGCTGCTTCATGCGTATAGGAGAGTTATTTGAAACATATAGTGTTGTATGTAATGATCAGTGTATGGATTTATGCTTTGCCACAAGGCATAAACGAACATATACGAAAGTCAGGCATACCCAAAAGAGATATCAGTATTTATATTAAAGAAGTGGGGACTGGCGGTAAAGTTGTTGCCTCTCTTAATGCAGAAAAATCACGAACGCCAGCTTCTGTAATTAAAGTACTTAGCACCTATGCAGCAGTTTTAAAACTAGGTTTTAACTACCGCTGGCCTACGAAGTTTTATACAACAGGTACATTAAAAAAAGATGTACTCCATGGTGACTTATATGTCAAAGGCTTTGGTGATCCTACTTTAAGTGATAATGACATAGGGAAGATAGTCTCTTATATTCGTGCAGAGGGTATAAAAAAGATTACAGGTAATATTATTATAGATAGAACTTATTTTCAAGTTGGAAATAAAAATACTTCAGGATTTGATAACCACACGTATAGTGCCTATAATGCCATGCCCGATGCGATGATGTTTAATGAACGTGTCAGTACAGTGTGTGTGACACCAAAGAAGCGCGACGTACATAAAGAGAGTGTAGATCACAGTTATAAAGTAGTCAATAATTTAAAATATGTCAATAAATCTTGTAGAGGAAAATACTCATGGCCAAGAGTGAAGATAGACCAAAGCCAAGCTATACCTACAGTGATACTTAAAGGTAAAATCTCTAAAAGATGTGGAAAACGTGATATTTGTTATGTATTGACAAAGCCATATAAGTCATTTTACTACGCACTTAAAGAGAAGTTAAGAGATGAGGGGGTGAAAGTAGGGGGGACACTTAGTCTCAAAAAAGTGCCTAAAAATGCAACAGAGCTTTTTACCTACTATTCTCAGTCCTTAGAAAAAATTATTTCTAAAACGGCTAAAAAAAGTAACAATCTTTACGCAAGACATCTTTTACTCTTACTTGGTGCCAAAAGGTATGGAGCACCTGCTACTGTACAAAATGGTAGAAAAGCCGTAGAAAGAATTTTACGTGCTAAACATGCACTTGGAAGAGGTACCCTTAAAATAGACAATGGTTCAGGACTTTCACGCACTGCAAAGATGACTGCTAAAATGTTAGCAACTATGTATGACAGTGCCTATACACGTTATGGTCAACGATGGATGAATACACTTTCTGTTGCAGGTGTGGATGGGACCATTAAAAAACGTTTTAGAGGTACGTCCGTTAGAAACAGAGCTTGGATGAAAACGGGTACACTCAGACGTACTAAAAATATAGGTGGATATGTAAAAAATAAAGCAGGTAAACTCTATACGGTGGTCATTCTTGTCACAACTACAAAAGGTAAATGGAAAGCAGCCAAACTACAAAACGATATTATACAGTGGTTGGTCAATACATCAGCAAAACCCTCAAAAAAATCTACATATAAAGCAAAAAAGAAAGTAACACCTAAAGTGAGTTCTAAAATAAAACCAAAGCCAAAAGTAAAAACAAAATCAAAAAAGAGAGTATACAGTGAGCCCACTAGCTATACCCAAGAAAGGTTTTATGTACAAGCAGGCTCTTTTGCTACGCAACCTAAAAAAGCCTATTTATTAGGTATTGAACGTTTAGGGTTACGTTATAAAGTAAAATACGCACAAAAGTATAAAGTACTTATAGGTCCATATAGTAAAGAAAATGATGCACGAAAAGTACTTAAAAAAGTACGTGCTAACGTCAGTAAGGGTGCATTTCTTACACAAATGTAGCACAGTTAAGATAGTGAAGGATAAGCATGACAACCAAAGAATTAGAACACTTACAAATGTTAGAAAATGAAAAAGTCTGTGAAGCACTCAAAGCTTCAGGAGATGACATAGCAGTAGCCCGCAAGATTGTACATACTTTGGAGTTTATCTCTGAATATAAACGAAGAGATTTAGTTGAAGAACTTGAAGAACTGGGGTATGGAATAAATGAAGACTTTACGACAGCAAAAGGGTACAATGGTTTTACTTTTGAAAAAGATGACAATGTCACAAAAGAAAATATAGACACGCTTACACAGTTTCTTATTGCTTTGTGTGATGAACATGATGCAAAATATCAAGGCTGGAGTACTTCTATAACATCTTAACAGCAACTACGCTATAATCGCATTTATAATAAATTACTTAGGGCAATAATGAACTTCGAAACCTACCCTTTTGAGAAACTTAATCAACTGCTTGAACCTGTAGCTCCCAGTGCTGACTATGCTCCATTGAGCTTGACAATTGGTGAACCACAGTTTGCTACACCACAGTTTATTTTAGATGCGTTAAATGAGAATGCAACATTACTAAATAAGTATCCTAAAACAGCGGGTGAAGCAGTGTTGCGTGATGCAATGTTAAAATACAATGAAACACGTTTTGGACTGACGCTTAGCAATGCACAGATTATTCCTACTTTTGGTACACGAGAGGTACTCTTTAATTTTCCTCAGTTTTTACTGCACGATGTTAAAGACCCAGTCATGGTGTTTCCCAATCCTTTTTATCAAATCTATGAAGGTGCAGCCAAAGCATGTAGGGCAGAAGTAATTTACTTAAACCTGAATGCCTCCAATAACTTTCAACCTGTGGTAGATGAGGTGGCATTAGCCAAAGCGGATTTTGTCATACTCAATTCACCCAATAACCCTACATCTTCAGTCATGTGTATGGATGACTTGAAAAAATGGGTGAAACTTGCACTTAAACATGATTTTGTACTTTTAAATGATGAGTGTTATGTAGACTTGTATTTAGATGATGCTTTACCATCACTTTTAAATGCGAGCAGTGAAGTGGGCAATGAAAGCTTTAAAAATGTACTTGTGATTAACTCTGTTTCTAAACGTTCATCTGCACCCGGGCTTCGTTCAGGATTCATCGCAGGTGATGAGGAAATACTCAAAGAGTACATGGTGTATAGAACGTATGTAGGCTGTGCATCACCGTTACCTTTACAAGAAGCTGCTGCAGTAGCTTGGGCAGACCAAATACATGTAGATGGTTTTAGAGCCAAGTACAAAGAAAACTTTGAAGTAGCAAAAGAAGTACTAGGGATAGATGCCCCTGAAGCCACTTTTTACATTTGGCTAAAAGTAGAAGATGAGATAGACTTTACTATAAAACTTTACCAGGAGTATAACCTCAAGGTGATTCCTGGATCTTTTTTAGGACGAGAGGGTGAAGGACAAGGGTATGTTAGGTTGGCACTTGTTTATGAAGCAGAGATAACAAAAGAGGCGTTAGAACGCATTAAAATGGCAATGGAGAATAACTAATGGAAACACCAGAAATACACGTAGAAGAACTAAAAAAAGACCCTGAGTTTTTAGCAAATATTGCTAGATTGGAAGTAGAGTGTAAAGAAGAAGAGAGCATTGCAAAAGGGTACCAGCTTTTGGATGCACAGCTTATTATAGAAGCAGCAGAAGATGATATAAATGAAATATTTACATTCATCGTAAATACAGCATTTGATAGATTAGCACAAAAGCTTACAGACTCACAAAATTTTGATATGAATGATAGTGAGGATTTGGCAACAGCTAGAGCTATCTATGAACACGGTATACAACGTTACAGTGAAAATGATAAAAAGGGTGCCAAAGAGATTTTTTTAGTGCTCAATTATACTATTGAACATGATGATCTCAAAGATGCAATGATGGTACATGCTGCTGCTGTTATGGCTGGGCACTCATTTGAAGAGTTTATTGAGAACCTTGTAGATGTTGAAGGTGTGAATGAAAATGACCCTTTGGCCTTCTTCATACAAACATTTACACAGCCTACAGATATTTTGCTCAACATGTTTGCAAAACAAGTGAAAGAGGGAAAAGAAGAACTTAGAGTTTTGGATGAAAGTAAGGGAAAGTAGATGCAAATACACTTCATTGGTATAGGTGGTATAGGGCTTTCTGCATTGGCTAAATTTTTAGTCAATGACGGTCATAAGATTTCTGGTTCTGATATCAAACAAACAGAAATTACCAATGATTTGGCAACAAATTTTGATGCTAAAATTACTATACCTCACCATGAAGAAGCAGTGGTTGGCGTAGATAGAGTGATTTACTCTGCAGCAGTTCGTCCAAACAACCCTGAGTACCAAAAAGCCAAAGAATTAGGCATAGAACTACTTTCTAGAAAAGAGTCACTTAAGTCTATACTTGGTGAAAAAGAAGTCTATGCAGTGGGTGGTGCACATGGTAAAAGTACCACTTCTGCAATGCTCGCTTCTATCATCCCCGCATCAAATGCACTCATCGGTGCTATAAGTAAAGAATTTGGCTCCAAT
>Ga0256824_10000674_pt1 | contig 13274 bp, 8 predicted proteins | sample CV67metaG_FD_191570 | JGI IMG/M metagenome (GOLD analysis project Ga0256824, IMG submission 191570) | Hydrothermal vent microbial communities from East Pacific Rise, Pacific Ocean - CV67 | ecosystem: Environmental > Aquatic > Marine > Hydrothermal vents | place: Pacific Ocean: East Pacific Rise...
AAAGAAGAGAATAATGCTACTGTTTTTGGTTACTATGTTAAAGATCCAGAGCGTTATGGAGTTGCTGAATTTAATGAAATGGGTAAAGTAACTTCATTAGAAGAAAAACCTTCTGCACCTAAAAGTAATTATGCAGTAGTTGGTCTTTATTTTTATCCAAATGATGTTATTAAAAAAGCACACCTTGTCAAGCCTTCTGACCGTGGTGAACTAGAGATCACAACACTTAACCAAGACTACTTAGCAGAAGACAGACTCAAAGTAGAACTCATGGGTAGAGGATATGCATGGCTTGACACAGGTACACATGAAAGCCTTTTAGAAGCTTCAAACTTTATACAAACAATTGAAAACCGTCAAGGATTAAAAGTAGCCTGCATAGAAGAGATTGCCTATGAAATGGGATATATCTCTAAAGAAAAGCTCTTAGAACTAGCAGAGCCATTGAAAAAAAATCAATATGGACAGTATTTAATTAAAAAAGCGAATGAAGACATCACACAAAGATAGCTTTCACTCAAGATAAAAAAGATTTTTGATATAATTAGCTGAAATATTAGGAGAATAAAAAATGACGAAAAAAGGGATACTTGTCACAGGATGTGCAGGTTTTATTGGTTCAAATTTTGTACCATATTTTTTAGAAAAGTATAAAGATTACTTTATTGTAAATCTAGATCTACTCACTTATGCAGGTGATTTAGAAAACTTAAAAGAAATTAAAAAAAATCCAAACTATAAATTTATTCAAGGTGACATATGTAATCGTGACTTAGTAGAGTTTATCTTTACTGAATACGATATACAAGGTGTTATTCACTTTGCTGCAGAATCGCATGTAGATAATTCTATTAAAAACCCTGGTGTTTTTATAGAAACCAATGTCAATGGTACATTTACACTCTTAGATGTTGCATATAAAACATGGATGAAAAAACCTTTTACACATAATATAGGCTATGAGAAATGTCGTTTCCACCATATTTCAACAGATGAAGTCTATGGTACACTCAATGAAACGGACCTCTTTACCGAAGAAACACCTTATGCACCTAATTCGCCCTACTCTGCATCAAAAGCATCTTCAGATATGATAGTACGTTCTTACCAAGAGACCTATGGGATGAATACTGTCATAACAAACTGTTCAAATAACTATGGGCCTAAACAACATGATGAAAAGCTTATTCCTACTATCATCAGAAAAGCCTTAGCTGGTGATAGTATCCCAATCTATGGTGATGGGAAGAATATCCGTGATTGGCTATATGTACTTGACCACTGTAAAGGTATTGATCTTGTTTACCATACAGGTGACGAAGCGAATGTATATAATATTGGTGGCCGTAATGAACGTACCAACTTACAAATAGTTGATGCTATTTGTACCATATTGGATAAAAAGGTTCCTGCTACAAGATCGTATAAAGAACTCATTACTTTTGTAGAAGATAGAGCAGGTCATGACAGACGATATGCCATTGATGCAACAAAATTAGAAAATAATTTAGGTTGGAAAGCAGATGAAAACTTTGATACAGGCATCGTCAAAACAATTGACTGGTATTTAGCAAAATATGGAGTAAAGTAGTTGTTGAATTTTTTAAAGGCTATCTTCCAAAATAAAGCACTTTTATGGTCACTTACAAAAAATGACTTTAAGCAACGTTACCTTGGAAGCTTTTTAGGTACTGCGTGGGCATTTATACAGCCTACGGCCACCGTTCTTATCTTTTGGTTTGTTTTTCAAGTAGGGTTTAAGTCTCCTCCTGTAGGAGAATTTCCATTTATCTTATGGCTCATGGCAGGTATGTTCCCTTGGTTCTTTTTTGCAGAAGGTCTCTCTACGGGGACCAATAGTATACTTGCAAATTCATTTCTTGTTAAAAAAGTTCTCTTTAGAATTTCTTTACTCCCTATCATTTCTTTATTTTCAGCACTTTCTATCCATATATTCTTTATTTTTTTTATGTTTACTATGTTTCTATATTATGGATACACACCTCAAATTCACTGGATACAAATTTTTTACTACCTTTTTGCAACAAGTGTCTTACTTTTGGGACTCTCTTGGTTAACATCATCTATTGTCGTATTTTTTAAAGATATAGGACAACTTGTGACTATGCTTATCCAATTTGGATTCTGGTTAACACCTATTTTTTGGAATATGAATATGGTACCAGAAAAATATCGTTGGATTATAGAATTAAACCCTATGGTCTATATTATTGAAGGCTATCGTAATAGTATGATTTACCACACATGGTTCTGGGAAGATCTACATGCAAGTATTTACTTTTGGATAGTGACACTTATTATCTTTGTATTAGGTGGATTAACCTTTAAAAAACTTAGACCTCATTTTGCGGATGTACTCTAATGAATAATATAGCAATAAAAATAGATAACCTTTCAAAAGTTTATCATTTATATAATAAACCACAAGATAGACTAAAGGAAGCGTTAAACCCTTTTAAAAAATCGTACCATCATGATTTTTATGCGATGCATGATGTAAATTTTGAGATTAAAAAAGGTGAAACTGTTGGGATTATAGGTAAAAATGGTGCAGGTAAATCTACTTTACTTAAAATGATTACAGGCGTATTAACTCAAACAACAGGAAGTATACAAACTGTAGGAAAGATATCTTCTTTACTTGAACTTGGTGCTGGGTTTAACCCGGAAATGACTGGATTAGAGAATATTTATTTAAATGGGACCCTTATGGGCTTTAGCCATAAAGAAATGTCCTCCAAAATAGATGATATATTAACATTTGCAGATATTGGTGAATTTATACACCAACCAGTCAAAATGTATAGCTCTGGTATGTTTGCAAGACTTGCTTTTTCCGTCTCTATAAATGTAGAACCAGATATTCTCATTGTTGATGAGGCTCTAAGTGTAGGAGATATGGCATTTCAGATGAAGTGTTTTAAAAAGTTTAAAGACTTCCAAAAGGAAGGTAGAACTATACTATTTGTAACCCACGCACTTGATACAGTTATAAGATACTGTAATAGGGGTATAGTCATAGATAATGGGCATAAAGTCTTCGATGGGAGCTCTAAAGATGCTGTCGATACATTTAAAAAAGTTCTGTCTGGTGATTTTTATGACAAGGGGAAAACACCTATCACCAATATGCCAATAAATGATTCTATACTACTAAAAAACTCTTTTACAACACATAAAGAATTAGATATGTATGGTAATGGAAAAGCCTCAATCATAGACTATGGCATATTAGATGCGAATGATAAAGCATCTGCAATTATAGACTATGATAGTCCATTTAAGATAGTGCTAAAAATAACATTTTTTGAAACACTCGTTGATCCTATCTTTGCTTTTACCCTTAAAGATTCAAAAGGTCTAGAAATTACCGGTACAAATACAGCCATGAAATTAGTCACAGAAAAAAGCTATGAAAAAGGGCAAACAATTACCATAATTTTTACACAAAATGCAAATTTACAATTAGGGTCTTACGCACTTTCTTTGGGATGTGTAGGAATAAATGAAACAGGTATCGAAGTGTATAGTCGTATTTATGATGCAATTCTTTTTGACATTATAGGTTCACAGCAAATGGTGGGTTTTTTTGATTTAAAGAGCGAGGTTACTTTTGATGAAGAGTAGGATATATCTATTGCAGCCAACAATATTTTATCTTTTTCTAGCTACTATACTCATACTTATCCTATATAGTAATCCGTTTTTAAGATACCCTTATGATATGTACTTTCATCTTAACTATGTTGATACCTATAGTAACACAACATCAATACCAAATGGAAGACATATATGGCACTTTTTATGGGCAAAAATTTTCAATTTACTATCTCTAGAGAATAATCAAATTTTACTAAAAGCACAAATTATACATCTAGTCCAAACATATATTGCATTCTTCTCAATTTACTTTTTTAGTAAAGTTCTTATACGTAATACATTTTTACAAATATCACATATTCATATTCAATATCTATCTTTATGGTCAACAATTATTTGGTTTACTATCTATGCTACACATTCTATGCATTATCATTTAGTTTGGAACCTATGGTACTCCATTAGTTATCAAATCACTTTACCTCTCTTTTTTTATATAACCGCATTAATAATTATTTTATGTTTTGAGAAAGTATCATCTTTAAAAAAAATATTCTTTATTTTTCAAATCTTTCTTCTTTCTCGTTTTATTTTACAAGCACATTCAATGGAATTTATGTATTTTTTAATGTATATATCAGTCCTTGGTATTCTGTACATTAAAGAACTTTTTTACATAGTCAAGAAGTATCCGTTATATACAATTTTGGGCTTGACCATCATCTCATTTATGATTAAATATTTTCAACCTGATAGTTCAAAATTATTTCACTATTTCAACTATGAAAATTTTCCGCACCTCTATGAAAATATAATGACCAGTGGAGAAAAACTTATCGCTGGATATAACAGAGCCTCGGCATCTATTAATGAGCTGATTTATTTAAATATTTTTCTAGGTACTATTGTTTTAGTTATCGTAATTTTTAATTATATAAAACATAAACAGACAACTATTATGAATGTAAAAATGTTTCTATTTCTCTTTTTTACATCTATATTTATACTCATACCCCTTTTCCAGTTTAGTAGTGGACTATTTGCGATAATAACTAAAATAACTGCTGTGAATAGACTATATTTTAGTTCATCGATATTTATGATTTTACCTGTATCAATATATTATTTTTTTAGATATACAAATAAAACAAGTTTTAAAATTTTACCTATAAATATTACTATTTTTTTGATACTTGTGAGCATATGGCTATATTCAAATTATACTAATGGAGTAAACCATAATTACTATAAAAATATCAAGTCTCTATATAACAGTTTCTCTCCGCAGAAATATGCATTTAATTTATCTGCTAAAGAGATTCAAGATGTTGGGAAAAAAATACAATATTATGAGAAAAAAAATACAACTAAAAAGACATTATACTTTTATGCAAGAGATGACATCTCATTTGTTATTAAATTTATTTATCGTAAAAATGTATTATGGCACCTTCGAGGAAATAAAAATTATATACAAAGCTATAATAACGATCAGAATACTTCTCATGTCCCAATCTTATTTGAAAGCCCTCTAGGCTTTCCTCAATATATAAGATATAAATAAAATAATCAAAGGATATATTAATATGACTTTTAATCAAATTTTTAAAACAAAAATAATTTTAATATTTACACTACTTTTTATTATTATTTCATTGTTTTTTTATCAACAAGTAAAATCATATGCTACCATTGAATTTGAACAAAAAAATCTAAATGTACCTGGGTATGCAAGATTTTGTGAAATATTTTTTGCAGCAAATGGTTCATATATCCACAATGAAGAATATATCCTACCAAAAAAATATAATCAATTTAATAAAATAAAGATTGATATTAAAGAAAAAGATATTAATCAAATACGTCTTGACCCTCTTCGCGATAAAGGAGAAATCTATATTAGAAACTTTTTTATTATACAGTATGATGGATTTAAGAAAATTAAACAAAAAACTGACTTTACATCTATAGACTCTAATTTATTACATAATATTAATATCTTAAAAAAAGATAAGAATGGGATACATCTTCAAGCAATAGGGGAGGATCCATATTTAATTTTAACAACAACTCTAAATATAAATACTCATCTACATAATTATTTTTTCATAATGTACACATTCTTATATACTGCTATTATTATTTTCATATTCATACTAATTTACTATGGACTAGAAAAAAAATACTATACTCTTAGAAATGTGATCATACTCTTATCTCTTCTTATTTATACATTTAGTGTAGTTCTTTTTGGTAAACATGTTGATTTAGCATATAAAATATTATTATTTACTCCTTTTCTAAATTTTATTTTAATTAAACAAAATGGAATTCAAATTTATTACCCTTATATTAAAAATGTAGTCATTTTTATATTGGGACTAACATCCATTACACTAGTTTCCGATTATGCTATGGATACAAAATATATACATAGATATTTTGAATATTTTCCAAGTATACTAGCTAGCTTATTTATCCCAATGCTCTTTATTGATGGGAAAAGTTTTAATCGTAACTTTTATAAGTTTACTTTATTTATATTAACTATTTTATTTGCAATATTTACAATATTATTACATTACCATATAATCAATATTACAGATAATATTATTACTGGATATAGAATGACTGAATCTATTTGGGCACAAAAAAACTATAGCTTTTGGTATTTATTTTTAATGTGGGGGACAATCTCATTTTTCAATATAAAAGCATTTAAAAATAAAGATTTTATATTCATAGTTATTTTATTATTTTTTTCATATATTAGTATTATGAGTGGATATTCCGAGTCAGCTAAATTAGCTTTACTTATTAGTTCTATAAGCTATATTATATTTTCATATCTCAAAATAAATTTAAAATTTTTATTAACTATCCCAATTCTTCTAAGCTTATATTTTTTAGTAACACCTTTTATCGCTGAGCTATTTGTATTACTCTCTGATATTCATCCAAGACTTGCAGGGAGAGAAGCTATTTTTGCTGTTTATAGTAGCTTGATTTATGAAAATTGGCTATTTGGCTATGGTTTTAATAGCTGTATATCATTAGTCCCTTCTGATTATTTATCTCAAGATATTATTCAAATATATAAACATACAAGGTTTACCAAAATCTGTTCACCACATACCTTACCCTTAGTTTTATGGCTTAATTTTGGTCTGCTTGGTGCTATATTTACGAGTATATTACTCTATATCAGTACAAAGAAACTGATTATTAAAACATATAATCAGCCAAATTTTGCGGCTTTAGTTTCCATGATTACTGCATTTTTAATTATTACTGCATTTAGTTGGGGATCGTGGTATGCACATACATTACTAACATATAGTTTTTTTATTGGTATACTCTTACTAAGCCTGAACATTAATAATAAAAGAAGTAAATAATGAATTCAATATATAAACACTCTATTTTTACTTTATTTCTTAGTCTACTAATAATGTTTATAACTCTATCTATCTCAGGTGGTCCCATTCATATTGGGATAGATCCTTCATATATGTTTGCATTTAACTATTTTTTTCATAACAATATTCAAGTAGGTAAAGATATTCTTTTTACATTTGGACCTTTAGGATTTTTATTATTTCCTATGCCCCTTGGGGATAATATTCTTATTTCCACAATAATTAAATCAACTATTAGTTTTTTATTTATTTTTACTTCTATAATGTTATATGTAGAAAATAAGGCTCCACTAAAAATATATCATTGGGTTATTATTAGTATCACAACTTATTTTGTTGTCGTACAAATGTCTCTTGACTATTTACTCATTTTTACACCTATCTTATTTTTTCTATTATATATAAAAACTAACAAATTAATTTTTATAATGCTTGCTACATTCCTTGTATCTTTTTCCTTTTTAATAAAATCATCAATTGGTATTTTAGGATTTTTAACTTTTTTAACTTTTTTAATCTACACCTTATATATGAAAAATTTTAAAATTATTTTTCTCACACTTTTCATTTACACAATAAGTTTTATTGCTATATGGTATTTACTATATGCAAATATAACTTATATACCTCAATATTTCTATGCCATTATTGAATTTAGTATAGGAAACTCTAGTGCTTTAACACAAAATCCAGACAATAACTGGTGGATTTTTACATTGTTTGTTCTATTATTTATGTCTTATCCCTTTGTTGTAAAAGACAAGTCTATATATATCCTTTATATTATTAGCCTATTATCAATTATTGCCATGTTTAAATATTCAATAAGTAGAGAAGATCATATCTTTGCATTCGAAATATTTTTATATAACTTTATATTTCTTATTTTTATTTTAACAAAACACTTTAGATGGACAAATATTTTACATTTATTTTTAATCTATATTTCATTTTTATCTTTTATTTATGTGACCCCCCTTAAAATACATATTCCCGAGCATCTTATTACCAAACATATACCAAAAATACAGATAAAAAGTTTAGATATCTTACATATTAAACAAATCACTCATAATTTAAAAAATAGATCAAAAGAGTTAGTTTATTCAAGAAAACTAGACAACAATATTACTAATATTATTGGACAATCAACAATTGATTCATATCCTACATGTACGACTATTTTTGCAGCCAATAAATTTAACTGGAGACCTAGACCAATTTTCCAATCATATATCACTTATACTTCTTATTTAGATCAACAAAATGCTCACTTCTTTAGCACAAGAAAAGCACCTGAATATCTACTATGGACAGGTGCGACAACTCTCGGGAATCATTATCTACTTAATGATAATCCACAAACTATATATCAAATACTAAATCACTATAATTTAATTTATAAAAGTAATACCTATATTTTAATGAAACATAACAAACAAAATCTTTTATCTTCCAAATCTATTAAGAAAAAAATTTATACATGGAATGAATGGATTGATTTGCCGCAAATAAAAGATAAAAAATCATCAACATTTATTCTTGCCAAAACTAATTTTACAAGGTCCGGACTTCAAAAAATTAAAAAACTTATCTATAAAGAATTCGAGGTATTTATAGAATATAAACTTTTTAATAAAAAAATCGTACGCTATCGATTAATTGTTGATACAAGCACCAATGGAATTTGGGGAACCCCTTTACTAGATAAACTCTTTGAATATCCAATTAGTAATCAAGTACAATCTATTCGTTTTACGCATCATAAACACGACTACTTTAATAAAAACTTTTCGATTGAATGGGTCAAGATAGAATCTAAAAATAAATTATTTAAAATTAAAAAATCTACACAAATTACAGTAAATTTAAATTCTTATCAACAAAATGTACACTTTTCAATTGATAAATACATTGACAGTCCAAAGATTTTAACAATCAAAGGATGGGCATTTAAGAAAAATAATACTTTTGATTTTACCAAAAAATATATTGTTCTAGAAAATAAACTTAAATGTAATTTTTTCACAACATTTGAAATTATACGTAAGGATGTTACAAAACACTTTAACGCTAAAAATCTACATCACTCAGGTTTCCATGCAGAAATAGATAAAAAAGAACTTTTGGATGGAGAATATAAAATTTATATTCTTCTAATTGAACCAAATGGAAATAAACATATGATTCCCATAGAGAAAACCATAAAAGTTCATAACAAAGAAACTTCTTAATGGATATTATAATATAATCATATTATTATATTTTGTATATACATGTATACATACCAAGGCTTAATTCTATGGCAGCAAAACTTAACTTAGATTTTTATACAGGTCGAGACTACTACAGTGATGGTGATATAGAAGATGAACTTTTAGAGATTGTTCAAAACTATACAGATTACTCAAAAGTTCTCGCAAATGATAATAGGTGGCCTATTCTTTATCATTTATCTCCAATAAGACAAAATATTATCAACTGGTATCCTTTTGACAAGAATTCATCATGTCTAGAAATAGGTGGGGGATGTGGGGCTATTACTGGTGCATTATGTAAGCAACTAGATGAAGTAAAAGTTGTTGAACTCTCTAAACGAAGATCAATTATTAATCTAGAACGACATAAAGAGCATTCGAACTTAGAGATTATTGTAGGGAATTTAAATGATATAAAGTTCAACCAAAAGTTTGACTATATCACATTGAATGGTGTACTAGAATATGCTGGTTCATTTACGAATACTAAAGAACCTTATAAAGATTTTTTAAAACAGATTAAACAGTATCTTAAGCCGGAAGGAAAACTTATTATTGCTATTGAAAATCGATATGGACTCAAATATTTTGCTGGAGCAAAAGAGGATCATACAGGTGTAGAGTTTGATGGTATAACCGGATATAAAAACAATAATAAAGTGCGCACATTTGGGAAAAAAGAATTAGAGGATTTATTAGAACACTGTGGTTACCCCAAACAAGATTTTTATTATCCATATCCTGATTATAAAATGCCCCTAGAAGTGTACACTAAAGACTTATTACCTAATGCAGATAGTTTACTTACACAATCACCAAATTTTGATTACGAGCGATATTTGGTTTTTGATGAAGCAGAAGCATATAAAGGGATTATTGCAAATGGCCAATATGAATTTTTTGCAAACTCTTTCTTAATTATATGTGGAGAATAAATGAAAATATTATATGTGAAAAATAATAGTGAGCGAACGGCTTCATTACAACTAAGAACAATTATTTTTGAAGAAAATGGTCAAAAATTTGTAAAAAAGCAAGCTATAACAAGTGAGGCTATACCTCATTTAAAAAAAATGAAAATAAACCATTCAAAATTATCTAATTCAATTTTAAATAAAAATATAAAAGTTGTAAATATTGTTGATGAAACTGAAGATAGTTTAACTTTTGAATTTATTAAAGGTATAAGCCTTGAACAAAAATTTTATGATGCAATAAAAGATGGCGAAGAAGCAGTAAATATACTTCTTGATGAATATATTCAACTTTTGACACTAGGTTTTAAAACAATTAATTTTGATGCTACTACAATCGATAAAGTAGCATTTAGAAAACTCTTTGGACATAATGACTATAGTCAATTTGATGGAGAATTATCATTTGCAAATATTTCAAATATAGACCTTATTTTTTCCAATATTTTATATACCGACAATGGTATTTATCTTATAGATTATGAGTGGGTTTTTGAAATGAATATACCTATAAATTTCATTATGTTCAGACAATTTGAAAACTTTATCTTTTCAGATGAAACACGAAAGAATATATATAAGAAACTTAACATTACCACATATAAACATATATTTACACAAATGAATACAAAGTTTATTATGCACTATATTACAGATGAATTTTCATTTTATCAATATGCATCAAGATATCGTCAAGGTAGCCCAAATTGTTATCAGTTTATTGCGCAAGTTCATAGCTTACAACAACAAGTAGCTACATTAGGTTCTGATCTAAATCATGCAAGAAATATTGTAACACTAAGAGATCAACAACTAGACACATTACCTATAAAACGGATTATAAAAAAACTAATGCCAAAACCTCTATGGGAACAACTAAAAGTAATAAAACCCTATCTCTCAATAATAAAACGGCACTTCACTCAACCTAAAAAAACTATCATCCCTGGATATCAATATAAAGAGCCTATACTGACTCAAAAACTAAGCGATGAGATCACTACATTTTCACAGAAGCCCCTCATATCAATTATAATGCCAGTATTTAATGTGAGTCCAACATGGTTGAACTTAGCAATATCTTCTATTGAAAAACAGTGGTATACCAATTGGGAGCTCTGCATTGCTGATGATCATAGCACAAACACAGAAACGCTTGATTTTCTTAAAGGACTAAATCATCCCAAAATTAAAATTAAATTCTTAGATACTAATCAAAATATATCAGCTGCAACAAATGCTGCACTAACTTTAGCAACGGGTGAATATATTGCACTCATGGACAATGATGATGAAATTACACCTGATGCACTTTATGAAATTGTAAAAGCTATTAATGTTCATGGCGCAGAGTTTATTTATAGTGATGAAGACTTCATTTCTACAGAAGGCATATGTAGTAATCCTCATTATAAACCTGATTTTTCACCAGATTTACTTTTATCACATAACTATATTACTCATTTTACATCTTTTAGTAAAAAACTACTCGACAAAGTAGGAGGTTTCAATTCCGAATTTGATGGTTCTCAAGATTATGATCTCTTTTTACGACTAACAGAAAACACTACAAATATCTACCATATTCAAAAAGTTCTTTACCATTGGCGTACACTAGAGACATCAACAAGTATTAATAGTGATGTTAAACCAGAAGCACTACAGAGAGGAAAACATGCACTTGAATCTGCACTGAAAAGACGTAAAATATCAGCCACCGTCCTTCATACACATATGCATCACTATTTTAGAGTAAAATATAATATTATTGATTCACCTTTAGTCAGTATTATTATGCCATTTAAAGATAAACCAGAACTTCTCGAAATGTCAATAACATCTATATTAGAAAAAACTACTTATGGCAATTTTGAACTTATTGGTATCAGTAATAACAGTATTGAAAATAAAACATTTGAAATAATGAAACAATTAGAAGCAAAAGATAAACGCATAAAATTTCATGAATATAATGTAGATTTCAACTATGCTGATATCAATAATTATGCAGTAAATACCTATGCAAAGGGGGAACATGTCCTACTCTTAAATAATGATATAGAAATTATAACCCCTTCTTGGATTGAAGCTATGCTCGAGCATTCTCAACGTAAGGAAATTGGATGTGTAGGTGCAAAATTATACTATCCAAATGATACAATACAACATGCAGGTATTATCATTGGGTTAGGTGGATATGCTGGGCATTCACATAAAATGTATCCTCGCAACAACCCTGGATATTTTAATCGATTGAATGTAATACAAAATCTTTCTGCAGTTACAGCTGCTTGTTTAATGATTAAAAAAAGTCTTTATCAAGAAATTAATGGGATGGATGAAATTAAGTTTAAAATTGCATATAATGATGTAGATTTCTGTCTGCGTGTGAGGGAAAAAGGTTACTTAAATATCTTCACACCTTATGCAGAAATGTATCATCATGAATCAATTTCACGTGGCTATGAAACAACTCCAGAAAAAATAGCTCGATTTAAAACAGAAAGGGATGCACTATCCATTCGCCATAAATATATACTTGACAATGGTGATCCGTATTATAATCCTAACCTCACTGTAGATGAAGAGAACTTTGCAATATGTCAAAAATAATTAAATATTTTATTATTTCTTCGCTCCTTCTATTTATTAACTACTATTTACTTCTTATTACTAGTCAAAATACTATTATGACAGTTAGTATGAGCAATGAACAGAATAACACTTTAAAAACACAATTATTTTATACAAAAAATGATTTTTCTTTTAATGAAAAAGATTCTGTTAAAACATTTAATATTCAAAATAAAATATATAGTTATGCTTTACCCTTACTGGAAAATATTCAAAATATACGATTTGACCCTTCTAATTCTAAGCAACAAATAACTATTAAAAAAATTAAAATTATTGAGAATACATGGATTACTACAAAAACTTATTTAATACCATTAAAAGAAATTGAACCACTTTATGATATTGAAAACTTAATAGTCAATCAA
>Ga0256824_10000675_pt1 | contig 13271 bp, 15 predicted proteins | sample CV67metaG_FD_191570 | JGI IMG/M metagenome (GOLD analysis project Ga0256824, IMG submission 191570) | Hydrothermal vent microbial communities from East Pacific Rise, Pacific Ocean - CV67 | ecosystem: Environmental > Aquatic > Marine > Hydrothermal vents | place: Pacific Ocean: East Pacific Rise...
CTTACGGTATTCGTAACGTGGTTGAACGTGAAGAGGCACTCAAAGAGTTTAACCGTGTTTTAAAGCAGGGTGGTTTAGTTGTCATTTTAGAGTTTATGAAAAATGAGAATCCCTCAGCACTTGGAAAGGTAATGAATTTTTATACAAACAAAATCTTACCAAAAGTGGGTGGTGCGATCTCTAAAAACTTAGAAGCGTATGAGTACCTTCCAAACTCGATTGAGAATTTCTCTACAGTAGAAAATATGCAAAATGAGCTAGAAGCTGCTGGTTTTGAGATGCTCTACACAAAAAGTTTCTCTATGGATATCTCTACTCTTCTTATCGCTCGCAAAAAATAGTTAAACGATGCTCTCCCAAGGAAATGCCCTTGGGGCACATACACTTAGTGTCTCCTCTTTAAATGAGCAGATAAAAGGACTTTTAGAGACAAGTTTCTCTCAAGTCCTTGTTGAGGGTGAGCTCTCTCGTATAACCTTTCACAACTCCGGACATATCTACTTTACTCTCAAAGATAGCTCATCGGTTATAAGTGCTGTAATGTTTCGAGGGAATGCTTCAAAACTGAAGTTTCAACTTCAAGAGGGTATGAAAGTTATTGTTAATGCTGCGATTTCACTTTACAAACCTCGAGGTTCTTACCAAATTAACTGTTTTTCCATTGAGCCATCAGGACAGGGTGCATTAGCACTTGCTTATGAACAGCTCAAAGAAAAACTCTCTTTGCAAGGCTATTTTGCTCCAGAGATAAAAAAACAGCTTCCAAAATTCCCTGCTCGTATAGCACTTATTACCTCTGCGACTGGTGCAGCTTTGCAAGATATGTTGCGAGTTGCTACTGCTAGATACAGACTCTTAGAAGTAGATGTATATGATGTAATAGTGCAGGGACAAAATGCTGCTTATGAGATTTCAAATGCACTTGTCTATGCAGATACAAAGGCTTATGATATTATTGTAGTTGCACGTGGTGGTGGCAGTATAGAAGATTTATGGGCATTTAACGAAGAGATAGTAGCAGATGCTATTTTTAGAGCTAAGACACCTGTTGTTTCTGCAATTGGGCATGAGATAGATTGGCTTATAAGTGATTTTGTCGCAGATTTACGGGCCCCTACACCTTCTGCTGCTATGGAGATGATTTTACCAGACTCAAATGAGCTATACCAATCATTAGATATCATTGCTTCTCGCTTAGAGCAGAGACTTGAGCAGAAGATTGCAACTAAAAATGCTGAGTTAGAGCATCTGAAATCTTCTTATTCCCAGCACTCAGTAGATAAAAAACTCTCTTTAAAATCTCAAGAGATTCAGAGACTCAAAGACTCTTTTAATCAAACAATTGACTTTAAAGTACAAAATGTTGCTCAAAATCAACTTTTGCATCTTCAAAAAATGCTAGAATCGAATCATCCAAAATTAAAATCTAAAAAAGGTTTTGCACAGATTTCTAAAAATGGAGTAGTTTTAGAGCTATCCACGTTAGAAGATGGTGACATTTTTGAGGCACAAAGTAGTGAAGTAAGTATTAGTGCAAAAGTGATAAAAAAGGAAAATATAATATGAGTTATCCAAAATTTTACGATAGTGTAGAGAGTATAAAAGTTGTTGATCCTCTTTCAAATGTTTTAGGTGCATTTGAAAATGGTGAGTATGAAGTTACATACTTAGAGGTTGTCAAAGCCGCTGGACACTCATGTCCTACAGTTGCTGGTGCATACATAATTACAAGTGAAGCACTCAAAGCTCTCTACCCAGATAGTAGAGCTATGCGTGGTGGTGTTAAAGTCGCATTCCAAGAGGCAGTAGAAGATGGTGTTGCAGGTGTTATCTCCAACGTGGTTTCACAAATTACAGGGGCAACTGAAACAAGTGGTTTTAAAGGGCTTCAAGGAAAGTTTGCAAGACACTCTCTTATGGAGTTTAATACTAACATAAATGCTTCTGCAAGATTTACAAGAGTTGACAATGGCAAAAGTGTAGATGTAAGTTATAACCCATCTGCAATTATGCCAAATCCTGCAATGCAACCCCTTATGGGAAAAATGATGCAGGGTCAAGCGAGTAAAGAGGAACTCAAAGAGTTTGGTACTCTTTGGCAAGATAGGGTACAGAGAATTTTTGAAAACTTAGACAAGGTAGTTCAAGTTCAAGAGGTTAAATAATTTGTATGCAACAAAAGTAGCCGCTCTAAGCTCTTTAGCAATATTACTACTTCCAGCTTCGCTAAGTGCACTTGAGTATGAATTGAGTCTTGGAGCACACGATTTAGTAGTACAAAATATTGTTAATGACATTGCTGCTGATGGAATTGAAGCAGGAACTTCTCATACTCTTGGTGTAAACAGTGCACTATATGTAAAGCATACGACAGCAAATAATATTAAAATTTTAGCAAAAGCAGAAGTTTTTTTAGATTATGATAGGGACCATTTAGACCCAGATCATATTCCAGTTTGGTTTGATTTTTTAATAGATGTTCATGGTCCTCTCTATACAATAAATGAGAGCAATCTATTACAATGGTATATTGTAATGGATAATCGACAAAATACTGTGAGTTGTATAGAACGAGAAGTTCGTCAACATATTGGACTTGGATATCAATCAACATTGTCGAAGTTAGTAGTAGGTACAAATCTCTACACTGGTTTTTATTATATAGAAATGGATGATGATACACCGGTAGCAAGAGGATATACTCGGCAAAATACAGATGATGGAGAAGCATCTTTAGTTTTAGAATTAAGTGCACAATATGATTTTACAAAAGATTTATCTCTGTCTCTTAATGCAAAAAAGTATGTTGCTACAGGTGGGTTTGAAACCTTAGAAGATAATCTTGAAGCTCTTGTTACATACAAAAATATTTCGATGTTTGGAGATGCAACAGCTTTGCATTTTAAGGCAAAATATATAAAATATGACCTAGAAAGATTTTATCTTCCCTCTGTAGGTGTTCCTATCTTACCATTTGACAACGATATGCTCATTCAAACCTATATGACATTTCCGTTTTAGTTTTATTATTTTAAAACTAAAGCTGGAAAGTATGTGTGAAGTGTTACAGCAGTAGTTGCTGATAGTTTTTTAATTAGTTTATCGAATTTATCTTCTTTATTCCATACCGGATCAGTAACCTTACTCAACTCTTCAACTTTACGTTTAGCATCATAACTAACACCAAGAGAATCAATTAGACCAACGTCCTTAGCTTGAAGTGCAGTAAATATATGTGCATTTGCATACATGTCACGTTGTGAAATATCTAGACCTCTAGCCTCTGCAACATCAGCAGTAAACATATCATATGTCCCTTGAATGACCTTGTTGAGCTCATTGACTTCAAAATCTTTCCACTCTCTATCAGGTGTACCAATCTGTTTATATTTACCTGCTTTAACAACTTGAGACTTAATGCCAATAGTATCCATAATACCGCTTAAGTCTGCCCCTTGCATTATAACACCAATGCTTCCAACCATACTTCCTGGATTAGCAATAATAGTATCTGCCCAGATGCTTGCATAGTAACTACCACTCGCTATAGTTCCTTTTGCATAAACAACAACAGGTTTAACTTCTTTGAGCCTTTTAACTGCATATGCGATCTCTATTGAGGGAGCTACTGCACCACCGGGAGAGTCAACACTGAGTAAAACACCTTTAATCGCATCATTCTCTTTTGCAGCTTCAATCTGTTCTAAGAGTTCGCTTACTTCCATAATGGGACCAACAAGCTGAATCTCTACAAGATTGTTTGATGCCAAGTCTTGTTCACTCTGTGGTGCAAAGAGTATAAAGAGAAGAAGTAAAAAGAGCATTGCTTTAAAATGATCTTGAATAAATTTCATTGGTACTGTAATAGGTAGAAAGAGCTTTTTTATAAAGTTCATGAATTAGTTCCTTTTTTAAGCTCACCGTTTATGTAAACTTTTGAGATATTATAGCGGTGAAGTATTAAATGAATGGCTAACTCTTCACTTGGTTCTTTATCTAAGTCCAAAACTATCATATCTGCATTTTTACCCTCTATAATCTCTCCGGTGTTAAGTCCAAGAGCCTCTGCTGCATCTATGGTAACTCCTCTTAGTAGTGCATTTGCAAAACCTAGTAGTGGTGCATCACTGTGCATAAAAAGAGAGATTTTCATCTCTTCAAAGAGGTCAAGTTTATAGTTAGAACTTAGTCCGTCTGTAGCTACTATCCAGCGTATATTTTTGTCATTAAGTGCTTTTATGTTGAGTGTTTTGTTCCCTAAAAGTCTATTTGAAATTGGGCAGTGAATAATTGTGTGTCCGTTCTTAGCAATCGTCTCAAGCTCCTCTTTATTCGCATTGGAAGCATGAGTAAGAAGAGCATTGTGTCCACTAAAATGCTCTAAAAACTCTTTGGCATCGCTTACATTTTGTTTCTGTTTTAAGAGAGTCTCAAAAAACTCTTTAAAATCTCCATCACTTTTGTCTAACCAGTCACGTTCAGCTTGGCTTTCCATAAAATGGGCGGTAAGTTTGAGTTTTTCATTGGCAACAATTCCTAGTGCTTTTTTGATTAAAACTGGATGCACAGAGTAGGGAGAGTGAATAGCAACAGCTGGAAAAAAGCCGTCACGCTTTACTGTTTTAGAAGCATCTAAACGTGATAAAAAATCGGTAAAAAGTGTATCAGCCATAGTCGCTTGTGAACCTATAAGTTCATTAAAAAAGACCACATTTTGAGGAGCATTGGCACAGACTTCTAAGTCCATTCCATGTGAACTTATTGCTCCAAACGTAGTTATACCAGACTCTAGCATTGAGTTAATGGCTTGGCTCATACAGCTCTCACTACAGCCACCAATGAGCTCTTCACGATTCTCAATAACACTATAAAGCCAACCCATAAAGTCGCCATAACTAAGCTCTGTTTTATTGCCACTAAATTCTATGTGAACATGGGCATTTATAAGTCCAGGCATTAGCAAAGAATTCTCTCTCAACGTGGTTACTTCTGCATCTGGGAACTCATCCATTAGCTCCTCAAAAGGTGCTATTTTTTGGATGGTTTTGTCAAATGCGACCGATAAATTTGTGGAGACTTTGTCTCGCATTAGTATGTAGTGTGGCGATATTATTTGCATAGTTAATCTTTTTGATGTAATTTAAAATAGATTATGCTTTATTTAGATAAAATAAGTCCTTAAATATTTCAATAATATAAAATAAAAAGGTAAATAATGAAAATAGCAGTAATTCAAGGTCCTAACTTAAATATGTTAGGTGTAAGAGAACAGAATATTTACGGTCCAATGAAACTAGAGCAAATCCATGCTCAAATGAAAGATTTTGGAACTCAAAATGGTATAGAAGTTGAGTTTTTTCAGAGTAACTTAGAGGGTGAAATTGTTGATAAAATCCAAGAGTGTTATGGTGAAGTTCAAGGTATTATCATTAATGCTGCTGCATACACACACACTTCTATTGCTATTCGTGATGCTATCTCTGCTGTGAGTATTCCTACTATTGAAGTGCATATTTCAAATATTCACCGTCGTGAAGAGTTTAGAAAAACAAATGTAATTGCACCAGTATGTGCCTCTTCTGTTGTTGGGTTTGGTGCATTTGGTTACCACCTTGCAATGATTGGTGTAGCACAAATTATGAATGAGATTCAAGCTGCTAATGAGATGCAACAGCAAGCGACTCCAGCTCAGTAGATGTATCTTCAACGTAGTTTAGGAAAAAACTTAAGTACTTTTAGTGGACTACGTTTCCCCTATATTTCTAAAAAGCATACTTCACTACGTTATGAAGTGACAGTTGGTATTGGCGGAAATTTAGGTGATGTTAAACATCGGTTTGAACATCTTTTTTATCATATAAAAAGAGATAAGAGAGTAGATATTATTAGAACATCATTGATTTTAAAAAATCCTCCTTTTGGTTTTAAGGACCAAGATGATTTTTTCAACTCAATAATTGTTTTACAAACAGATATGCAGCCTGTAGCCTTTTTGGACTATCTGATGCGATTAGAGAAAAAATTTGGCAGAACTAGAAGTTTTGCAAATGCACCAAGGACATTAGATTTGGATATTATATTTTTTGACAACAGAGTAATTAACTTGCCAAAGCTTCAAGTTCCACACCCGAGTTGGTCAAAAAGAGAGAGTGTTATCATTCCATTAGCGGGGTTAATTAGATGAAAATAGTTACATTCACAGGTAAAACACCATCCGAAGCCTATAAAAAAGCAAAAATGGAAATTGGTGATGAAGGTTTACTTATTGAGACAAGAGAGATACGCAAAAAAGCACTTGGACGCGATGGCCTTTTTGAAATTGTGATTGGCTTAGATGAAGATGCTCCTACTAAAACGTATGAAAAACCATCAAAACCACTCTCAAAACAGAAGCCAATAGCTAGAGAGAGTCAAGAGATACTTTTTGATATTTCAAATGCAGCAAAGCAGATTTCTGAAATTTCAAATGTTACTGAACCTCAGTTTGAGTATAAAAAACCAACACAACAAACAGCCAATGCTGAACCTAAAGAGCTCAAAGAGATAAAATCTGAGATAAATAAACTTGGTGATAAAGTAAAACTAATTCAAAATATGTTCTGGGATGAAAAAGCTCCAAACTTAGAGAGTTCAATTCCTTCAGAGTTTGCTGAGATTTATCGTTTGGCTTCTCAAAGTGGTATGAATAGTGAGCATTTAGATGCCATTATGAGAATGACACTAGAACATATGCCCTTTAAAATGCGTGAGAACTCTGCAACAGTGAAACGTTATTTCCAAACACTTCTTCGAAAAATGGTGCCTATTAGACTTGAAACTCAGCCTTCTGTTGGAACTAAAAAAGTGGTAATGCTTGTTGGACCTACCGGTGTTGGTAAGACAACTTCCATAGCAAAACTAGCAGCACGTTACTCCTTTTTGATGCAAAAAAAATATAAAGTTGGGTTAGTTGTTCTTGATACTTATCGTATTGGAGCAGTTGAACAGCTTATGCAGTATGCAAGAATGATGAAACTTGGAATTGAAACTGTGGTAGACCCTCCGGAGTTTGCAAGTGCACTTAATTCATTAAAATATTGTGATTATATTCTTATAGATACAATGGGTTCAAGCCCTTATGACAAAGGAAAAATAGAGAAAATTTATGAGTGTCTAGAAGCAAACACAACAGAGTACAACGTGGATGTAGTGCTTGTAATGCCTAGTTCTATAAAGTATGAAGACCTGAAAATGACTTATGATAACTTTTCTTCTCTCAACGTGGACACTATGATGTTTACAAAATTGGATGAGACTATGGGCTTTGGAAATATTTTTTCTCTTGCATACGAGACAAAAAAACCAATAAGTTACTTCTCGGTTGGGCAAGAAGTCCCAGAAGATTTAGTCTGTGCAAATAGTGATTTTTTAGTTGAGTGTTTGCTCAATGGTTTTAACCGGAGTAAGGCATGATAGGACATCAAGCACAAAAGCTTGAAGAGTTAGTCGCTTCAAATGCAAAAGGGTCTAAAAAAGTCTCTAAAAAGACACGTTTTGTTGCAATAACAAGTGGAAAAGGTGGAGTTGGAAAGAGTACAATTAGTTCAAACCTTGCTTATGTTCTTGCTGAGAGTGGACTCAACGTGGGTATATTTGATGCAGATATAGGTCTTGCAAACTTAGATGTGATGTTTAATGTCAAAATTAAAAAAAATATTCTGCATGTACTTAAAGGGGAGGCTACGGTAAAAGATATTTTAATCCCTATTACAAGAAATCTTATCCTTATCCCCGGAGAGAGTGGGAGTGAGATTTTAAAATACTCAGATATGGCACTTTTTGAGAAGTTTATGCAAGAGGCTCAAGTCCTTGATAAATTGGATGTTATGATAATAGACACAGGAGCAGGAATTGGAGAGCATATTCAGATGTTTTTAGATGCTGCTGATGATGTAATAGTTGTAACAGTCCCTGATCCTGCTGCTATTACAGATGCCTATGCAACTATAAAAACCATAGCAAATGTTAGAAATGATATTGGTGTGATTATGAATCAAGTACGAAATGAAAAAGAGTCAAATGCAGTTTTTTCTAAGATAAAAAAGGTAGCTTTAGCAAATATTAGAGCTGATTTAGACCTACATCTTGTTGGTAAAATTAACAGTGATACAAAAGTTTCATCTTCTGTAAAACAGCGTGCTCTCTTTTGTGTCTCACATCCATCATCAGAGTCATATAGAGATATAGCAAGTATTGCAAACACTATTGCAGCTAAATTGGAACGAGATGTGCTGGTTACTGCAAGTGAGAGCGGTTTAACAGGCCTGTTTAAGCGCTTAATGGGACATTTTTAATTAATATTTTTTTGGGGTAGTGGATGCTGGGTGAGAACTTTGTATATTTTTTTACTGTAAGTGGTTTTTTTGTTGGCATGATTTTTGGTGTACTTAAATCATTTGATGCCGCAGGTCTTCTGACTTATACTTTTATCATAACAATGTTCTTTTATCTGTTTTCTCATATTATCATAGCTATGTATTTTAAAACTATGACAGCAAGAGCATCCTACTTTCCAAGGGATATGCATGAAAAAGAGCTGGATATTTTTGTACAAGAGATAAATAAACGTGAAAAACTTATAGATTCTGCTTGCAAAATTACAGATATGGCAGTCGCACTGAACTCTAAAAATGAGTCAAAGGTATCTGTATGACAGATAATGCCTATACTCAAGATTTAAAGCATAAAGAAGATGAGCTTGCTATTCAGTACCTTCCAGCAGTCAAAGCGATGGCATTTAGACTCAAAGAGAGACTTCCAAGTTCAGTAGACTTCTCTGATCTCTCAGCAATTGGGACAGAAGAACTCATAAAACTAGCACGTAGATACGATGAGAGTCTGAATGATAACTTTTGGGGATATGCTAAAAAAAGAGTTTACGGTGCTATGCTTGATTACTTAAGAAGTTTAGATATTTTAAGTCGTGCAAGTCGTAAACTTGTTAAGGCAATTGACTATGCTGTTGAAGAGTATATGGTTGAACATAATGAAGAACCAACTGATGAAGAGTTAGCAGAGATTTTACAAGAGCCAGTTGAAAAAGTTCATGATGCACGTTTAGCCTCTACAATATACACAGTTATGCCTCTTCATGATCAACTACAGGTTGGTGATGAAGGTGCAGCACTTGCTCAAGTTGAGAGAGACGAACTTGTCTCAATTATTAAAAAAGTACTTTTAGGGTATAAAGAGAGAGAACAGTTGATTATTCAATTTTATTACTTTGAAGAGTTAACACTCAAAGAGATTAGTGAAATACTTAATATCACAGAATCAAGAATCTCACAGATACATAAATCAGTGATACAAAAAATTAAAGAAAGTGTAGGGGTGTAATATGGCAGATATACTTTCTCAAGAAGAGATTGATGCCCTTTTGGATGTTGTTGAAGACGAAGGTGATGATGTCCTAGAAGGTGCTTCCGATGAGCTCCTTCCACAACGTCAAGTTACACTTTATGACTTTAAACGTCCTAACCGTGTCTCAAAAGAGCAACTTCGTGCTTTTCGTGGTGTGCATGATAAAATGGCAAGAAGTTTAGCATCTCAAATCTCTTCTATAATGCGTTCAATCGTAGAGATTCAACTCCATTCGGTTGACCAGATGACTTATGGTGAGTTCTTGATGAGTCTTCCAAATCCTACAAGTTTTAATGTTTTTTCAGTAAAACCATTAGAGGGAAGTGGAGTTATTGAGATAAATCCATCTATCGCTTTTCCAATGTTAGATAGACTTCTTGGTGGAAAAGGGGAGCCATTTGATGCTTCTCGTGAGTTTTCAGACATAGAACTCAGCCTTTTTGAGACAATTCTTCGTGTTATGATGAGTACTCTAAAAGAGGCTTGGGGACCAGTAATGGAAATTTACCCTACTATAGAGTCTAAAGAATCAAGCCCCAACGTGGTTCAGATTGTTGCACAGAATGAGATTGTTGTTATGGTTGTTATGGAGATAATTATCGGGCATAGTTCAGGAATGATGAATATCTGCTACCCTGTAATTTCACTAGAACCAATTTTACCAAAGCTAGCTTCAAGAGATTTAATGCTTAATGAAACAAGTTCTAAAAAAAGTAGAAATACTGAGCTTCAAGTTCTTCTTGGTGGGGCAAAAGTAAATATTGAGGCAAACCTTGGTGATGCTGAACTGACGCTAGGCGATATTTTAGACTTAAAAGTTGATGATATACTCCGTCTCTCAAGTGCCGCTGATGATATTGTGACTGTATCGGTTGATGGCAAAGAGCGTTTTCGAGGTGAGATAGGACTTCGTAGATTTAGAAAATCTATACAAGTTACAGAGTTAATAGATACAGAAAAAGATGCAGTTAAACGTGCATTGGAAAATTTTGAAATGATGAGACATGAAAAAATATCAGGTGTAAAAGATATAATAGATGGTAATAGTAGTGATGAAAGTAGTGAATAGTATGTTAACGAGGAGTAGATAGATGAGTGCATTTATAAAATTATTTGAAACTGAAACGGTAGGTACTATTGAAGCACTTATAGGTCAAGCGCCAACACTAGAGCTTAAAGAGGAACAAGATTTAAGTATTATTTCTAATATCATTCCTCCTATTGTACTTGTTAAGCTTACAGTAAGTGGTGATATCGATGCTACAGCAATGATAGCCCTTCCTCCTAATTTATCAGCATCATTGTCAGATATGATGATGGGTGAAGAAGCGAGTGATAGGGAAGATGTCAACGATGATGATATTGATGCAACAAAAGAGATAGTTTCAAATATATTTGGTGCAATAAGCAATACTCTATCTGCTCAAAAAGAGATGCCTGTGCTCTCTTTTAGTGTTGAAAATATTGAATTTGTAAGTGATGAAAATGAAGTCAGTTTAGAAGCATATAACAAGATGTTTATTTATAATTTCAATATGGAAGGACTTACTTCTCCTTTGATGTTTATTATAGATGAAAAAGTTGCAAATGCTATTTCTGATTCACCAACTACTGTAGATAGCAATGCTTCTGAGTCAGCAGGTGAAGATGAGGATTCTGATTTACATTTAAGTAATGGAGAGATGAATAATATCTCTCTTATTATGGACGTTAAGTTACCGGTACGAGTCAGAATCGGTAAAAAAAGAATGCTCTTAAAAGATGTTTTAAATATGGATATAGGTTCAGTTATTGAGTTAAATCAACTTGCTAATGACCCTTTAGAAATTTTAGTCGATAACAATGTTATAGCACAAGGTGAAGTTGTTATTGTTGATGGTAATTTTGGTGTACAAATTACTTCAATTGGTACTAAGCGTGAAAGATTAACACAACTAAAGAACTAAAAAATGCCAAAAATAGAAAATTTAGAAAAAAGATATATAAAAGATATTAAGTCAGCCGATGTTTGGAGTGTTTTTAGAATTATGGCCGATTTTGTCAAAGGCTTTGATGAACTTGGCAATTTAGGTCCAACTGTTACTATCTTTGGAAGTGCTAGAACATCTGAAGATGATTTTTACTATAAAGAAGCGGTTAAATTATCTACAATGTTAGCTGAAGAGGGTTTTAACATTATGAGTGGTGGTGGACCTGGAATCATGGAAGCTGCCAATCGTGGTGCTAAAACAAATGGAAAAGTAGAATCAATAGGTTTAAATATTGATTTACCATTTGAGCAAATTGCAAATCCCTATACAACTAAAGATTTGAGTTTTGATTATTTTTTCTCTAGAAAAGTAATGTTAGTAAAGTACTCTATGGCTTATGTGATTTTCCCTGGTGGTTTTGGAACATTAGATGAACTATTTGAAGCACTTACTTTGGTTCAAACAAGAAAAGTGAGTGGTGTTAAAATATTTGTAATCGGCACAGAATTTTATAAACCTCTTTTAGATTTTGTTGAGTCTCGTCTTTTACGGGATGGAATGATCGAAAAAGATGATTTAAAAATTATAAAACTAACTGATAATTTAGAGTGCACTGTTGATGAAGTAAAAGAATCTTTAAAGCAACAGATTAAGCTTTTAGAAGAAGTTGGCTTAGAAAACACGAATTACTATAAATCACTCTGTAGTTTAGGAAAGTAAGATTATGAGTAAAATTCAACAGAAAAAAGTTTTAGTTGGAATGAGTGGCGGAGTTGATTCAACAGTAACAGCACTACTCTTAAAAGAAGAGGGTTATGAAGTTGAAGGTTTATATATGAAACTTCACACAAAACCGGGCTACCATGAAATCCATCTCGCTCGTGCTCAAAAAGCAGCCGATTTTGTAGGTATGAAACTTCATGTCTCAGATTTACAAGAGAAATTTAACGAAACAGTTTTTCAGCCCTTTATAGATACTTATGAAAAAGGTGAAACACCAAATCCATGTGCACTCTGCAATAGAAGTATGAAGTTTGGAGAGATGATAAAGTTTGCTGATAGTGTGAATGCTGATTATTTAGCAACGGGCCACTATATTAAAACAGATGGTGAGTACTTCTACCAAGCAGAAGATGATACAAAGGATCAGAGTTATTTTCTCTTTTATGTAAATAAAGAGATCTTACCACGTCTACTGTTTCCTCTAGGTGATAGAAAAAAAGCAGATATCAAAAGATTAGCAGCATCAATAGAAGGACTAGAGTCTTTTTCTTCACAGGCTGAGTCTAGTGAAATATGTTTTGTTGAAACTACTTACACAGACCTTCTCAAAGATTATGTAGCAGTAGATCAAGTAGGCGAAGTTCTAGACAGAGATGGTAACGTGGTTGGTGAACATAAAGGGTATATGCACTATACAATAGGTAAAAGAAAAGGTTTTACTGTAAAAGGTGCCCATGACCCTCACTATGTACTGAGTATTAATGCAAAAGAGAATCAGATTACAGTAGGTAAAAAAGAGGAACTAGCTTGTAATAGTGTAGTTCTAGAAAATCTAAATATGTTTAGCGATATAAAAGAGTTTCAAACAACTGTAAAACTAAGGTATAGAACCATTGCAGTATCATGCAGTGTTATTATAGAAAATACTAAAGCTAAAGTGACTCTAAATGAGAGTGTATTTGGTGTTGCGGTTGGACAAGCGGCTGTATTTTATGATGGTACTAAACTGATTGGTGGCGGTTGGATAGCCTCAGTTTAAAGGTATAATATATACCCACAGAAAACAACTCTAAAATTCTTTCCAAACTCCCCCAAACATTAAGCATTCTCTAAGCAACATCCTCCTATAATTCCCATCCACAAACAGAGAGACCTTGTTTAAAAGGCCTAGAGAGACTT
>Ga0256824_10000676_pt1 | contig 13270 bp, 11 predicted proteins | sample CV67metaG_FD_191570 | JGI IMG/M metagenome (GOLD analysis project Ga0256824, IMG submission 191570) | Hydrothermal vent microbial communities from East Pacific Rise, Pacific Ocean - CV67 | ecosystem: Environmental > Aquatic > Marine > Hydrothermal vents | place: Pacific Ocean: East Pacific Rise...
CCTGCTATGGGTAAAACATCATTTGTATTGAATACTGCTTTACAAAATGTTGAAAATGGAGATGGAGTTATATTCTTCTCTCTTGAGATGCCTGCAGAACAACTTATGATGAGACTAATATCATCTAAAACTAGAATACCTTTACAAAATGTAAGAAAAGGTGATTTAGATGATAAGCAATGGAGTATGGTAACTAAAGCTTTTGAAGATCTTAATACTAAAAAATTATTTGTAGATGATAGTGGAGCTGTAAATATTAATCAACTTCGTGCAAGAGTTCGAAAAATTGCAGGTAATCCAGAAAATAGAATTAAAATGGTAGTTATAGATTACTTACAACTTATGAGTGGGACAGGAACAAAAGCAAGACATGAAGAGGTATCAGAGATAAGTAGGGGACTAAAACTACTTGCTCGTGAAATGAATGTACCTATCCTTGCTCTTTCTCAGTTAAACAGGGGACTTGAGTCAAGACCCGATAAAAGACCAATGCTAAGTGATATTAGAGAGTCTGGTTCTATTGAGCAGGATGCAGATATTATTATGTTTGTATATAGAGATGATATTTATAAAGAAAGAGATGAAGCTAGAAAAGAAAAAGAAGCAAAAGATAGAGGGGAATCATATAAAAGTGCATTTATAGATAAACCAATAGAAGAAGCTGAAATTATCATAGGTAAACAAAGAAATGGACCAACAGGTACAGTTAAATTAGATTTCCATAAAGAGCTTACTAGATTTGTGGATAAAGATATGCCAAATGGTGCGGCACCTGTTATTACTACATTTGATGCAGTGTCTGATGCCGAAGTACCAACAAATATTGATATTCCTGAAGAATACTGTGATACACATGTTGATATACCGGATGATTATCAACCTGATATTGTAGATATTCCAGATATTTAAAAGGATTTAAAACAAACTATATAAAATTAATAGTTTGTTTAGAGAGTTTAACTTATTATATAAATTAAATTTTTAGTAGTGTTTCTAGATAATGTTTTTTTATTCCATAAATATTTTTTAAATTAGAAATATCTTTTAATATTGTTTTTTTCTTATTTTCATCAATTGTAGTTTTTTCACCAACTATCATTAGATTTTTAGGAGTATGGTTTGTTGATATAAATTCAAATATTTTTGTTTTATATCCAAAAGCTTCCATAATCAATGCTCGAAGAGTATCTGTTATAATTTCAGCTTGTCTTTCTTTTAATATGCCATGTTTTACTATGTGATTTAATTCATTAGTAACATTTAGTTCTTTTCTAATTTGTTTATGACAACAAGGTGCACAAACTATTAATGATGCATTTGAACTTATTCCTCTAAAAATAGCTTCATCTGTAGCAGTATCACAAGCATGTAATGCAATTAGTACATCAATATTATTTATTTTAGCCTTTTCAATTGTACCTTCAATAAAATTCAAGTTATCAAAATTAGATTTTTTTGCAATATCATTACATATATTAACTAATCCTTCTCTAAATTCAACACCTGTCATCTTTATATTTTTATCTAAAGTATTTTGAATGTAATCATATAGTGCAAATGTAAGGTAACCTTTACCCGAACCCATATCAACAATATGTAAAGCATCATTCCATTTAATATGATTTAAATAAGGAACTAATAGTTCAACATATCTATTTATTTGTCTATATTTATCTGTTTTACTTGGAATAACGGTATCTTCACTTGTTGTTATACCTAATTCTTTTAAGTATATATTATTTTGTGTTTTGATAAGTTTATTTTTTGGTTTATCATGACTAAATGTCATTTTAGGTTTTAAAGAAGCTTTTTTAGTTTTTAAACTAAAAACACCTTTTTTAGTTGATGTTAATATTAAATTTTCATCGTTAGAAAAAGCCTCAGCATTATAAAATTTATCTTTAAGGTATTGTTTTATTAAATCTTTTCCTTCTTTGAAATCATAATTTTTAGTAATATCATTAGTATTGTGTCTAAGAACAAAACTAAGAAATAGCCCTTTTTTTAGTTTTACTATAGAAATAGTTATATTTTTTAAATCAGATGCTTTGTCTTTTTTACTAGATAGTATAAGTTTTATTAATTTTTCCTCATCAATAAATTTTGTTAATTTATCAAAAAAAAGTTCTAGTTTTTCATTTGTCATTTAGTCAAATCCTTTTAAGCTAAATAGCTTATTATTTATGTGGTATTTTATCATGTTATTAATAATTTGTACTTAAAATTTTTGTTATGAAAATGCTAGTATTTATATTTATTATAAATAAAGTTATATGAGTAATATTATGATTATATGTTTTAATTTTAAAAGTTAAGTTTAATAAGTGAATTAATTGATTGGTTGCGGAAGATGGATTTGAACCATCGACCTACGGGTTATGAGCCCGTCGAGCTACCGTGCTGCTCTATTCCGCGACTAAAGAGTGGATGGGATACTAGGATTCGAACCTAGGAATGCTAGCACCAAAAGCTAGTGCCTTACCGCTTGGCGATACCCCATCATGTAGTTGTTATGCTTATGCATTCAACTGGCAGAATTATAATACAATTTGATTTATTTGTCAAGTTAATTTATACTAAATTTTGAAATTTGTGTTATAATTATAAAAATTGAATAAAAAAGAAGAACAAATGCCCGCAATTAAAAGAGTAAAAGACGCAATAGAAGAAATAAAAAAAGGCAATATGGTAATAATGCTAGATGATGAAGATAGAGAGAACGAGGGGGACTTAGTATATTCTGCAGCACTTAGTACTCCTGATCATGTAAACTTTATGGCAACTCATGCAAAAGGATTAATATGTGTTGCAGTTAGTAATACAACTGCTTCAAGATTAGAATTAAATCCAATGGTAGTAAGTAATACATCTTCATATGAAACAGCATTTACAGTATCTGTAGATTGTGCAAAAGCTAGTACTGGAATTAGTGCAAAAGAAAGAGATGATACTATTAAGATACTTGCTAATCCAATTAGTAAAGAACAAGAGCTAGTAAAACCTGGACATATATTTCCACTTATTGCAAAAGATGGAGGAGTATTAGTAAGAACAGGACATACTGAAGGTAGTATTGATTTATGTAGATTAGCAGGTTTAGCTGGAGAATCAGTTATTTGTGAGATTATGAAAGATGATGGTACTATGGCAAGAAGAGATGATCTAGACATATTTGCAAAAAAACATGATATGGTACAAGTTTATATTTCTGATTTAGTAGAGTATAGATTATCTCATGAATCTTTAGTAAATGAATTATCTTGTGAAAAAATAGAATTCTTTGATACAGATGTTTCAAAATATATTTTTGAAGATCACTTAGAGAATAAACATACAATAATAAAGTTTGGTAATATTTCACAAGAAGCAACAAATATTAAATTTCATACAGTTGAATTTGATATAAATATGTTTTTAAATAAAAAGTCATTAGACTCAATGATTAATAGTATTGATTATTTAAAAGAACATGGTGGAATATTAGTATTTTTAAAATCAAATGATGAAGTGAAACAAAATATGAAAGATTTTGGAGTAGGGGCACAAATACTAAATAAATTAGGAATAAATAAAATAAATTTACTTACATCTAGTAAGCAAAAACATTCATTTGTAGGTCTTAATGGGTTTGGACTTGAGGTAATATCAGAAATAGCAGTATAATACTGCTATTAACTTATCTGAGATGCCATTTTAACTAAAGCAATATTCTTTTCTAAAGTCTTTATTGTTTCTTCTAAACTTTCTTTATTTTCTATATAATATTTTGATTCTTTTATAAGATCTAATTTTTCACAAAAATTTTCTATTGTTTGTATTTTTATATCTTCATCACTTAAACTCATAAGTAAAGTAGGTGTTTGTTTTTGTAGTTTCTTTATAATATGCTCAAATGTATATTTATTATCAATACTTAATTTAAAATGTTTACATAATTCTGAATAAATAAGATCAACGCTACTACTATGTTTTCTGTATATAACGCCTGCATAATCATTTAAATATCTAAGTAAAAATGAATAATTATGAATTATTTTTAATAGTTCTTCTTTATCTTCACTATCATTTTCTATATCATCATATAATTTATTTAATATATGTCTAATAGATAAAAATGATATATAAGAACAATTATCTCCTATATCATCTAAAAAGTCTGTAAGTTGTATTTTCATATTTTCATCTTTCATAAAAAAAGGGGTAGAAAACCTACCCCTTTCTTTTTTTATATGTATAAGTATACTTAAATAGTTGGACCTGCAGATGTGAAATCAAAATCACTATCATCAGTTAAGTATTTTTTAAAGTTTTCAACATACATAGATGCTAATTTTTTAGCAGCATCATCATAAGAAGTTTTATCTTCCCAAGTATTTCTTGGATTTAACACTTCAGTGTCAACACCATCTAATGTTTTAGGAACTTGAAGATTAAATATATTTAATGTTTCAAAATCACTATCTTGGATATTACCATCAAGAATACCATTAATACAAGCTCTTGTATTTTTAATACTCATTCTTTTTCCAGTACCATAAGCACCACCTGTCCATCCAGTATTAACTAGATATACATTTACATTATGTTCTTCTATCTTTTCACCTAAAAGCTTAGCATAGTCTGTTGGATGTAACGGTAAGAATGCTTCACCAAAACATGCACTAAAAGTTGCAGTTGGTTCATTAATTCCTCTTTCAGTTCCAGCAACTTTTGCAGTATATCCACTTAGGAAATAATACATTGCTTGTTCTTTAGATAATTTTGAAACAGGAGGTAATACACCAAATGCATCAGCACTAAGGAAGATTATATTTGTAGGGTGTCCTGCCATAGAGTTTTCTTGAATATTTTCAATATGATCAATAGGATAAGAGACTCTAGTATTTTGAGTTTTAGATGTATCAGAATAATCTACATTTCCATTTTCATTAGCAACTACGTTTTCTAAAATAGCACCATGTTTAATAGCAGCAAATATTTCAGGTTCACTTGAAGGGTCAAGATCAATTACTTTTGCATAACATCCACCTTCAAAGTTAAATACTCCATCATCATCCCAACCGTGTTCATCATCACCAATTAAAGCTCTTTTAGGATCAGTTGAAAGTGTTGTTTTACCAGTACCACTTAGTCCAAAGAATAAAGCAGTATCTCCATCTTTTCCTACATTTGCAGAACAATGCATTGCCATTTTATTATCTAATGGAAGCCAATAGTTCATCATAGAGAAAATACCTTTTTTGATTTCACCTGCATACCAAGTTCCACCAATAACTGCTTCATTTTGCTCAACATTAAAAGCTACATAAACTTCAGAGTTTAAACCTTGTTCTTCATAGTTTGGGTTTGTTGCTTTACATGCATTATAAAGTGTAAAATCAGGTACAAAATTTTCTAGTTCTTCTTTAGTTGGTCTAATAAACATATTTTGAACAAAATGAGATTGCCAAGCAATTTCAGTAATAATTCTTACAGATTTTCTACTACTAGCACTAGATCCAGAGAATACATCTGTTATATATAAATCTTTTCCACTTAATTGATCTAGACTTATTTTTTTAAGATCTTCATAAATATCTTTAGATATTTTTTTATTTACATCTCCCCAAGAGATATGTTTATTTGAAGGTTCTGCATCTACAAAATATTTATCTTTAGGACTTCTTCCTGTAAATATACCAGTATCAATCATCAATGCACCAGAAGATGAAATAGATGCACCTTCATTTTTAACTGCATGATCCATAAGAGTATCAATATCTAGGTTTCTATGTATTGTACCTACGTTTTGTAAGTTAAGTTCGTTTTTAATATCAGACATTTTGTTATTTCCTAATTATTTGAATATTGATAATAGTACACCAGCTGCCACTGCTGAACCAATAACACCTGCAACATTTGGACCCATTGCATGCATTAATAATATATTTGATTTGTCAAATTCTTGACCAACTTTACTTACAACTCTTGCACTCATAGGTACAGCTGATACACCAGCTGCTCCAATTAGTGGATTGATTTGATTTTCTTTACTTGAAAATTTATTCATAAGTTTTGCCATAAGTACTCCAGCTGCAGTACCAGCACTAAATGCTAATAAACCTATAATCATAATTCCCATAGTATCAAGTACCAGGAATTTATCAGCTGCAAGTTTAGAACCAACACCTAATCCTAAGAATATTGTAACAACATTAATAAGTGAATTTTGCATTGTTTCATTTAATCTTTCAACTACACCAGATTCTTTTGCAAAGTTACCAAATGCAAATGCACCAATAAGAGGAGTAGATTCAGGTAAAATTAAAATAGCCATCATTAAAATAAGAATAGGTAAAAATAATTTTTCTAATCTATGTACTTTTCTAAGAGGTGGCATTTTGATTTTTCTTTCAGCATCTGTTGTTAACAACTTCATAATAGGAGGTTGAATAACTGGTACAAGTGCCATATAAGAATAAGCAGCAACGGCAATAGTTCCTAACATTTCAGGAGCTAGTCTATTTGCAATAAAAATTGAAGTAGGACCATCCGCTCCACCAATAATTGAAATAGCAGATGCAGTTTGTAAATCAAATCCAATCATAACTGCTCCAACTAATGAACCAAATATACCAAATTGTGCTGCACCACCTAATATTGCAGTTTTAGGGTTTGCAAGTAATGGACCAAAGTCAGTCATTGCTCCAACACCCATAAAAATCAATAATGGAAAGAATTCATTTGCAATACCCATATTATAAATAATACCAAGCATACCATGTTCTCCACCCATATTAGCTAATGGAATATTTGCTAATAATCCACCAAATGCAATAGGTAGTAGTAGTAATGGTTCAAAGTTTTTAGCAATTGCTAAATAAAACAGTAAACCAACAATAATAAACATAATAACTCTACCCCATGTTTGTTCAAATGTTGTCATTAGTCTTTCATTTGAAGCATTTGGCTCAGAAGTCATAACATTATCACTAGGGTTTATTAAGGCATTTATACCTGTAGTTTCATAAAACGATACCATTAATTCTGATAAAGTTTTAGATTGGTATTCTTTTTTTTCAGTTTGTTCACCATGACTTTGAAGTGCATCATTTGCACTCAAATTCATAGTAAACATTGAAAAAATCATAACTAGCATTATTGCTATTATTTTCTTCATTCTTTTCTCCGTAAAGTAAATTATTAGCTAATTACAGCTAAAGTTTGTCCCTCTTCAACAGCATCATTGGCAGCGACATCTAGTGATGATATAGTTCCAGCACAAGGTGCTTCAATATCAATTTCCATTTTCATAGCTTCAAGTATTGCAACAACTTGACCTTTTTCTACTTTATCACCAGCTTTAACTAGTATTTTCCATACATTACCATTTACACTTGCAGGAACTTCTGTTCCACCTACACTACTTGGTACTTCTGCTTGAGCAGCATCAACTGTAGTAACACTTGGAGCTACTTTAATATCTACATCACCTTGCGCTACTTGCACACTAAATTTTTTACCATCTACAACTACTGTATAATTTCCATCTGCCATTGTATTATTTCCTTTTTCTTCTATAATTTCTTTTTGTTCACTTATTTTTCTTATATTTAAAGTTGATTCACCTTTTAAGAATGCAATACCTTTTTCTTCACAAGCTGCTGCTATGAATATATTTTCTTCAGTAGAAGCAATTCCTTCAATTACTAATCTTTCTTTCCATGCATCTAATGATTTTCTTGGATCTTTATCTGCTATATCAAGTGGATTTTCATTTGTAGGTTCTAATTTTAATTTTTGGCTTGCTAATTTTATAATATCAGCATCTGGTGCAGTTGGAGTGTCTCCAAAATAACCAAGTACCATTTTACCATATCCAGGAGCTATTTGCTTCCATGGTCCAAACATTACATTTGCATATGCTTGTTGCCAGTAAAATTGAGATACAGGAGTAACACTTGTACCAAATCCACCTTTTTCTACAACTTCTTGCATTGCTTTTATTACTTCAGGGAATTTTTCTAAAGTATTATCATCTCTCATCATTTGAGTATTTGCAGTTAATGCACCACCTGGCATTGGAGAGAATGGAATTAATGGAGAAACTTGAGTTGCTTCAGGTGGCATCATATAGTCACTTAAACAATCTTTTAGTGTCTCTTCATAAGTTAATATTTTAGATACTTCAAGTCCACCTAAATCATAGTTTGTACCTTTAGTTGCATGTAATAATGTAAGAATATCTGGTTGAGATGTTCCTCCACTTACAGGACTAGCAGCTAAATCTATACCATTTGCTCCAGCATCAAGTGCAGCTAAATAAGCAGCAACTGAAACACCAGCAGTTTCATGAGTATGAAGTCTAATATGAGTATCTTCACCTAAAAGTTTTCTAGCCATTTTAATAGTTTCATGTATTTTATGAGGATTTGCTGTTCCACTTGCATCTTTAAAACAGATTGAATCATATGGTAATCCAGAATCCATTATACTTCTTAATGTTTTTTCATAAAAAGCAACATCATGAGCACCTTCACAACCAGGTGGTAAATCCATCATAGTTACAACAGCTTCATGTTTTAATCCATGATTCTTAATACACTGTGCAGAATATTCTAAATTTTTAACATCATTTAATGCATCAAAGTTTCGAATAGTAGTAGTACCATGTTTTGCAAACATTTTTGCATGTAAATCAACTAGTTCTCTACTTCCAGTATCAAGCATAACTGTATTTATACCTCTTGAAAGAGTTTGTAAGTTTGCATCTGGTCCAACGATAGATCTAAATCTATCCATCATTTTAAATGCATCTTCTTGTAAGTAGAAGTATAAAGACTGAAATCTTGCACCTCCACCAAATTCGAAGTGTGTTATTCCAGCATGCTTTGCAGCTTCTACTGCTGGAAAGAAATCGTCCATAAGAACTCTTCCTCCAAAAACAGATTGAAATCCGTCTCTGAAAGTTGTGTCCATAATATCAATAAATTTTTTAGCCATATTATTTTAACCTTTAGTATTGTGATGTATTATTGCTGCAGTAATAGCGGCTGTGATAGCTGCATCATCATTTAGTTTTGCTGATGCTTTCATATGTTGCGTAGTAACTTTTTTTTCTTCTGCTTTAAAAAATTTAGCAATTAAGAATGCTTGCAACTTTAGTGCAAAAATCATAACAGTTAGGAATGTGAATACTATTCCCATACCTAGTGCCATAAATTTTAAAGCTTCTGCTGTTAAATTTATCTCTTCCATATATTCTCCGATAATATTATTTATAATTAGAATGTCCCTAAAATAAATATTTGCCTAATTTTATAAAAATAATGCTTTAGGATAAATTATTTTTATGGATTATAAAAGTATTTTGTCTAATTTATGTAAAAACTTATCAAAAGACTTAGAATAGTTATCTATTTTAGAGTTTAATTTTTTAATATTTGCGTACATTTTATTTCCTATTGTTAATTTTATAATAGAAGTATGGCAAAAAAAATAACAAAATATCAAAAACATTGCAATTTGTAATGTTTTTTGATATAATTTGTGAAATTTAAGAAAATATAAGGATTTTTGATGTTAGATGTTATTAATATTATTGAAAAATTAAAAGATGTACTAAGTAAAGATGGAAGTGATGAAAAGGTTTTTGATAAAGATGTTGCTGATTCTTTAAATATTACTCAAGCTAACTTAGCAACAATGAAAACTAGAAATAAAATACCATTTGCAAATATTCTTGATTTTTGTGCAATTAAAAAAATATCAATAAATTGGTTATTATATGGACAAGATCCAAGTTCACTTATAGATAGTACAGATAAATATTGGATTAAGTATTTTCCTGAAATTGCTGTTAGTGCAGGGGGAGGGGCATATGATGCAAATGATGATTATGAAAAACTTGATGTTCCTGATTATTTTATATCTATTTTAGGAGGTGAAGCTAATATAAGAAATATTGAGGCTATAAATGTAAGTGGAGATAGTATGGAACCTACACTTAATACTGGCAATATTATATTTTTGGATATACAAAAAAAAGATATAAGTAAAGATGGAATATATGCTTTTACAAATGAAAATGGATTATTTGTAAAAAGAATCCAAAAAAGAATTGATGGACAAATTGATATTATTTCTGACAATAAAGAGTACCCAATTCAAGTAACTTCTAAAAATCAAATCAATATAATGGGAAAAGTTGTTGGAGTATTTGGTAGTATTTATTAATAATTTACTTTTTTTAGATATAATTATAAATATTTAAAATAATAAGGACATTAAAAATTGGATACCTATTCCCCCATACTTAATCAAACTACTAAAAAAGGTTTAAAATGGAAACTTTAGTAATATTATTTATTTTAGTTTTGAGTATTTCATTTTTATGTTCAGTTCTTGAATCTGTTCTTTTATCTACAAATATTGCTTATATATCTGTATTAGAAGAAAAAAATCAAAAAGCAGGTAAAGCTTTAAAAAAATTAAAAGAAAATATAGATAAATCAATATCATCAATTCTTATATTAAATACTTTTGCAAATACATTAGGTGCTACTGCTATTGGTATTCAAGCTCAAAAAGTTTTTGAAGGAAATCCTGACATTATTTTAGCAGTTTCAATTATACTTACATTTTTAATTTTGTTTGTTGCTGAAATTATTCCTAAAACAATAGGTGCAGTTTATTGGAAACAACTTGCAATTCCAGCAACAAGAATTATAAACTTCTTTATTATAATAACTTATCCAATTATAATCATAACTCTATTTGTTACTAAAAAAATAAATAAAAATGATAATTCTTCTGAAGTTACAAGAGAAGAGATTCTTCATACGGCACTTTTAAGTGAAGAAAATGGTGTAATAAATGACCTTGAATCAGATATAATTGAAAATACTCTTACTCTTAAACAAATGAAAATAAAAGATATTTTAACTCCACGATCAGTGGTATTCGCAGTTTCTAGTGATACTAAAATAAAAGATATTTTAGATGATGAAAGAACATATAAATTTTCAAGAGTTCCTGTTTATAAAGATAGTATTGATAATATTGTTGGAATGGTTTTAACTAAAAAATTATTTAAGAATGCAATAATAAATAAAGAACAAACAATGCAATCAATAATGATAAAAGTAGATAGTATAAATGAAAATATACCTGTTTCAAAAGCACTACACAGTTTCACAAAAGTTAAAGGACATCTTTTAATGGTAACAGATAGTTATGATCAAACAGAAGGTATAGTAACGCTTGAAGATTGTATTGAGACATTATTAGGGCTAGAAATTATGGATGAATCAGATACAACTGAAGATATGAGAAAACTTGCATCTTCAAATATGAGAGCAAATAGAAAAATAAAAGAAAATCAAAAATAAACTAAATGACTTTAGTTTTTATTTATTACATATATGTTACTATTTACAATGTAGGGTTTCATTAAAAATTAATATCTACTAAGGTTGATATTAATTGTTTATAGTTCCCTAAATTAAAAGGATATATATGAAAATTGCAATAATAGATGATGAACAAGATATTTTAAACATATTAGAAAGATACCTTGTTAAACAAGGATACCAAGTAGAAACATTCTCTAATCCACAAAATGGGTTAAATGCAGTTAAAAATGGTAGTTTTGATTTATTGTTACTTGATATTATGATGCCAATACTTGATGGGATTAGCTTACTTAAAGATTTACATGATTCAAATAATAATACAAAAGTTATTATGATGACTGCATTTGATACACTTGAAAGATCACTTGAAGCTCATAAGTATGGAGCTAGTAACTATATAACAAAGCCATTTAAAAGTTTAGATGTTGTAAAAGATAAGATAAAAGAAATAATTTAATGTAAAACAACTAAACTTAGTTTAGTTGCTTTTTTATTTTAAGAGTTTTGCTCTTTTTCAAATTTACAATAATCATATTTAATAAGGTCAATGCTCTTAAAAGTACTCGTCATTGCATTATTTAATCTTTCAGCACTTATTCTAAGTTCAAAGTTTGAAGCTTTTTGTGCATCTTGATCAATATATTTTTGAACTATTTCATGAACATCAGTATGATGTTCTTTTAAGTTTTTCCAGTTTTGTGTTTTTGTAAATATTTCACCTTTATTTTCACATTCTTTAATCCATTTTCCTAAGTTACAACTAGTAGGGCTTGTTACCGTCCATGTTTTGTTGTTCCCTAATTTATTAAAGTTACTATCTATAAATGCAATATGTTCATATTTTCTTTTTGATAATTCATTTAATAATTCAATATTACATACACCTTTTTTTGTTTCTTCGTTTATAGTAGCATTTTCAGCAGAAGAAGTTAATTTTTTAGATAAATTAGATACTTCATTTGATAATTGTGAAATTTGAGCTGATGCATGTGCATTTTTTTGAGTTACATCATCAAGTGCATTTACTGTAGTATTTATTTGCTCAATACTTGTTTCTTGCTCTTTTGATGCAAGTAAGACTTGATCAATCATATCTTTATTTTGAATAATTTTTTCATTTAGCTCATTGTAACCATGAATCATTTTATCAGATATTTCTTTACCTTTTGTTGCTGTGTGATTTGCACTATCAACTAAAAGTTTGATTTCATTTGCTGCATCTGCTGATCTAGATGCAAGATTTCGAACCTCTTGAGCAACTACTGCGAATCCTTTACCAGCTTCTCCTGCTGTTGCTGCTTCTACTGCTGCATTAAGAGATAAAATATTTGTTTGGAATGCTATTTGGTCAATTATAGATATTGCTTCATTTATAGCCTTAACTTTTGTATTAATCTCATCCATTGATTTTGTAGTTTGAGTTGCAAGTATTTCACCTTCTGCTGCAGATTTAGTAACACTATCTGCAATATTAGACATTGCACTAACAGTAGAAGTAGTATGTCTTATATTTTGAGTTATTTGTTCAACGGCTGCAGCTGTTTGTTCTAATGATGCTGCTTGCTCATTTGATGAGTTAGCTAGATGATTAGATGAAGAAGATAATATATTTGTATTATTTTCTAGAGAATCTCCTGCATTTGATAATTGTGCTAAAAGTTCAGATATATTTTGACCTAGTAAAATAGTAGAATTTAAAACACTTCCAAAGTCACCATACATACCTTTTGAATCATCTGGAGAAATTTTATATGTAAAGTCACCTAATCCATATGTATCAAGTAGGTTATTAATTACATCAAATTTTCTTTTTGCATCTTTTGCCATTGTGTTAATTGTATCTCTTAATTTTTTAACCTCACTTGATGCACCTGTTT
>Ga0256824_10000677_pt1 | contig 13255 bp, 24 predicted proteins | sample CV67metaG_FD_191570 | JGI IMG/M metagenome (GOLD analysis project Ga0256824, IMG submission 191570) | Hydrothermal vent microbial communities from East Pacific Rise, Pacific Ocean - CV67 | ecosystem: Environmental > Aquatic > Marine > Hydrothermal vents | place: Pacific Ocean: East Pacific Rise...
ACACAAGTGTTAATATACCGAGTATATATAAGATCATATAGTAAGCTCTACCTCAGCATAAAAAGATTCCACAACTATAGAGTTCTTTTATAATTATTTTCTGAATTCACATCTTCACTATTTAAGGAAGATGTGATGTTTGCTTTTTCAATTAAAGAATTATCTGAATTAAACATACCGCTAGATTTATCACCTACTTTTTTTAATAAAAGTTCTAATTCTAAAGTATTTAAACCTATTCTATTATTGAATTTACTTTTGTTTTTTCTGATAATATCACCCATAAAAGGCACCAATCCACTTTCTTTGGGATTTGGGCTCCACTTTACATCGTAAACATAATGGTTTGTGCTTAGATCATAAAAGAACTCACCCACCTTAGAATCTTTACTCCATGCCTCAAAATGAATTATCTTCTCATCATTTAAAACACTATTATCTGTAGTCAGAGTAGGGATTGCTTCAGACATTTCTAAAAAAGTAAGTTCTGGAGTATAGGTGAGATTGATATTTTCAATAATCATGTAAAAACCTTTTATTTAATATATTTATTATATCAAAATAGGGCTTATTTTATTTTTTTAATACCACAAGTATAGTAATAAAAATTATGTCTACACTTGTTCCATTTTCATATTACATCAGGGATAAACTATTGAGCAATACTGGCTACCCAATTATTTATATCCTTCATTGTAATTTCAAAATCCACTTCTTCTGCAGCATGAGAAAATATTTTTTCATTGGAGTGTCTACCTTCTGATACCATTTCACCAATAAGGGAATGCACTTCACTGAGTTTCCTCATTGAAAGAACTGTCTCCCAGGTGGAAGGATCTTCAAACTTAATATACTCAGGAATAAAAAAGTCACTGATTATTTTATTGAATTTTAAAAAAGAAACATTATCATCAATGCAGAACAAAGAAGGATAAAGGCCTATTCCGTCTTTTGGGAAAAACAAAGTAGTCCCTTTTTTAGCCTCTGCGTAGAGAGAACGTAATCCTGCCTCTATTTCCTTAGCACCAGAAACATTAATGGATGAATAAATAATATCTGCTTTCCAATACCCAGGAGGCTCTATAATCATTGTGGGGAGGATAAAGGTGTTTCCACTAGGCTGCCTACCTTTTTTAGAAATAAGCCCATCCTCAACAATCAGATAATCATCACCCTTCTCTTTTATAATTTTATCTATGGTTAGATCATCATAGTTCCCATTTTCATCTTTGTCAAAATTATGTAGAGCATTATAAGTATAACACCGAGTGTATAAAGTTTTTGGCAAGAAATACCTTTTTAAATCTAAGGGGTTAAAGTAATTTGTTCAGGTACATTACTATTTTCATTTGGCAGCACCGAAGTTATTTTTGTGGGGTGCAAATATTCTTTTTCATTTTTTTTAAGATCACTAGAAGAATATATTTCCAATTTACTCCAAAATTTAAGTTGAGAGTCCTCCGATAAATTAAGAAGTTCACATAGCTTAACATTATCATCTCTATCTTCTGTTGGGATACCAGCAATAGTTGAATTTAAAGCAGCACCCTCTTTTGTTAGGGCTATGTTGCCTTGATTTTTTGCTGCCATAGCCTCTCGCATAGTAGGATCTATATAGTCATCGTATATTAGCTCAAAATATAAAATATTTATATTTAATTTCTTAAGTATACCATCTGTTGCGTCAATAACAACTACATCTCTTCTATTTTTATGTATATCTGTCACCATAGAGAGTACATCCCTCATGTAAGCAGATACTTTTTTCCCTGACAATTTTGCAGACAAAACTATATCTTGATAATCCTCTGCAGGAATATCGAGATTAACTCTCTTTGACCCCTCTTCTGATAGTTTTTTACGACCCATAAAGTTCCTTTTTTATTAGTATTTATATTTTACACAAATAGTCTTAATCTTATTAAAAAGACTCATACTACCTATTTCACCTAAATCTCTATGATAGTCTCACTCATAATGATACCTCTATCCTATAGCCCATACTTCGTCCTTATGGTTTTGGTGTTTTATCTGTAATATACATTTCAAGTTCTTGTTCATCCTCAAAAGCAGAAGGGATATTGTTGTTTTGATTTCTTGATATTGGAATGTACGCGTCTTTATCTGTAGAAGGTGAGGCTTCTAATAGTTCTGGAGATGTTTCGGTGTTATGATATTCTAACCCTTTGATATTCTCTAAAGAAGGTATAACATTCTCTTCTCTTTCGATGTCATTAAAGTCAAAATATACAACTTCTAGAAGTTCATTTTCTTTCATATCATTCTCCCAAGACTTTTCACAGACACAGAAATCTACAACATTTACAGAGTGTGTGCCTGCAGAAAGAACAATTTTCTCACCATCATCACTATCTAAGACAGTCCATAAATAGTGTTGTGGGTTTTCAGAGTCTATTTTTTTAGCAGCTTCTAGAGCCATAGTATAATTAGCATGAAAACCATCAGCACCGTCCCCGCCAATATTGATAGGTTTATAGGCCTCTTCCCATAAATCAAGTTTCTTTTCCCAATCGACAGGATTTGAGATATCCTTCCATGTTTTTATACGTTCATCTTCAACTTCTTCAATACATGAAGTTAAATCAAAAAGAGTGTCTTCCTCAGCAAGAGATTGAAGCATTAGTATATCCCATGGCGTTATAAGGTTGTTTGATGAAATACGTTCTTTTGCTTTTTCAAGTTCACCTTCACTAACCCAATCAAGGACTTCTCTACCCATAGATAAGCCTGGCAATTTAGATAGAGTAGAATATCCCATTTTCAATGCAGAGATAATATTTTCTGTTGGGTTATTTTTACTCCTCTCATTATCAGGAGCGAGCAGTAAGAATGGCATATCTTTTTCTTTAAATCTAAAATGTGAAGAGATTAAGTCAATATCTATAGCACTATTCATTTTACTTGTACGAGCCATAGTTTTAAGCTCATCTAAGGGGATTAAGCTTTCTTGTCTTATCTCAGGGATAACATATTTCAATATCTCTTGCACTAAAGGTGTAGTGATTTCTTCTAGCCACACAGCAAAAGACTCTTTTATATCTGAAACTAAATCTTTTTGATCAACTTCGCTAGGTGTTCTTACTTTTGAATAAGCAGAAGAGATATCATTACCTATATAGTCAACAAATAAATTTTTAAAGATAGCTGCTTCCTCCTCATAGGCTTCGTGAAATGGTTCTGTTGCTGCCCATTCACATGAGATGGTGTCGTAGAAAACAGAAGCAACTTCTCTCTCTTTGTAGTAAATAATATACCCATTGATAGCTCCAGAGTTATTCATAGCCATATTGGGACCTAAATGAGGGTCAACTTCCATAACCTCTGCGGTAGACATATTTTCTTTAACTTTTACATCGATAAATGCATCTCTAAATTGATATTCATCTGCCAATAGTGCTTCATCTATTGCTAGGTCTTTTTCTTCTGTGGACATAGGAGTTCCTTTTGTTTTTATGAGTATATTATATCGTAGAAAGTAGCTGTGGTTATTTTTAAATTAAAAGACAAAAGAATAGTATAATAACAAATAGAAAAACAATAAGTATGGAGAAACTATGCGAACCATTCCAAGAGACCTATTTAATCAAGCGAACCTACTAGAAAATTTAGGACACCTATATATTGAATTAGAAACTATAGCGAAAGAAAATATTCTTGTAGATGAAGATCCCGAAAGAGATTCTTTTGAAATGTCTGTAGATGGATACTCGAATTCACAGAGCATAAAAAGTATATTTATTAAAGTAAATGGTGAAAACCAATCTGTTTATAGATACATTAATAGTAGAGAAAGATACAGTCTTTATTGTATGGACATGTTAACAGAAGAAGAGATAGAAGTGTTTGATAAAGATGGAAAATTGTCTACTGATTTTTTAGAATATGCAGTCAATGAAAAAGAAGATCAAGAACTAGAGATAAAGTCTTCTTTAGGTGACGAAGAATATCAAGATAATCTAAATTCTAATCCAAAAACTAAAGTTCCTTAATACGTTTATCTAGTATAGAAAAAGATACAAAAATAATCTTCTCTACAGGGATTGTAATTTTTTGTTCTTTTTTTAACCATTTTACAATAGCTTTTCTAGCATCAATATTTAAATTAGCATAGGCTTTTTGAGATCCATCAATAATAAAATCAAGAGTAAGGTCTCCAATAATTTCTGTACCTATCACCTTATATGATGTAAAGACTACTAATAAATGCTGAACCTTCATTTTTTATTCCTTTTATTGATTTGATTAACTCCAAATTGCGAAACATATTTAGGTGTTTTATTTAAAAGCTCTCTCCTATCGTGGGAGAATAACGTTTTTTCTGTAATTTTAGGATATCCATCCCCTGATTCAAGTTCTGGGAAAACCATCATTTCATCTATCCAAAGAGGTAATGTTTTTTTACTAAAATCAGTACATCCTTCACCGAAGATTTTTACGAACTCTTTTTTAGCCTCATCTTCTGATAATCCAGATAAATCAATATAATCACCCCTTTTCTCTTGTGGTATCCATTCAAACATGAATCTTCCTCCTTCCTCTTTTTAGATTTTTCAAAGTATTAATATTTTCTTTCTCTTGTATAATTGGGTTTTCTATTGATACGATTGGTGGATCGGCCTCTGTATTTATTATTTCAGGAAATAGTTCTTCTTGTGATGATATATCTTCTGTGTTACGAGAAGGCTTAGCAATAAAAAATATTAACCAGCCCAATACAAGAATTATGAAAAGATTAGAAAATAGATCAAATCCTTCTTCTTTAACTTCTTTAACTTCTTTAACTTCTTTCTGGTTATTGTTTTTAACTGATTGTTTTACTTTTTCTGCTTCCATATGAGCTTTTGAGGGAAGGTATAACTTTTCATATGCCGTAAAAGAAGCCGTTATTATTAAAGATGTAACTATAAGTACAATTACTAGTTCAAAAACATAAAAACCTTTTCTTTGTATTTCAAACATGTATTTTCCTTTTTCCTTTTATGGATACAGCGTGTTCGTCTAAAGAATTTATCTTTAGATTAGTGATCTCGTCTTTAGGCATGGAATCAATAGTGCTATTCTGAGGTATTTCTGCAATTCTTTGGTTTGTAAAAAGATATATAAGCAATATAAAAAATACTATACCTATTATAAGTAAAATCAACCAAGTAAAAATTCCAAATTCATTCATAGAAAATATTGAAGTTTCTTTTAATACTTCAAATGTACCATCGATTAAAACATCTGTATCTTCTGTAATTATTGCATTTTGAGGACTTGTCATTTTATTATACATTGTGTACCATGCCAAAAACATACCACCACACACAAGTAAAACCAAAGCAAGCTCCACTAATACTAAACCTTTTCTTTGTATTTCAAACATGTATTTTCCTTTTTCCTATAGAAAGAGAAGAAGAATCTGAATTATCTTTTAAAACTATTATCTCTTTCTCATGCAACACCTCTCTTTGCTCAGTTCCCACATCATCAAATAATGAAGAGACCCAAGATAAGAAAGTTAATGTGTTGAAAATTAAGAGGACAGAAATCATGATGTTAACTATATTTATAGTCTTTTCAACGATGATAGCATCAATTTTTATTAAAAGAAATACACGAAAATCCTCAATTAAGTTGATATAGAAATTATTATATAATGAATTATATACAAAGCCTACTAGAAACACTGATAAAAGAATAGAAAACCATTTATACATTAACTTTCCTTTTCCCTTTTTCTAAATTTAAAATAGGTTTTTCAAGAGAAGCAGAAGCTTTTATTTCCTTGTCAGGAGAATTTATTATTGGAATATCTGAATGATCCAAAGTACGTGAATAATGTTCTTCTGTTTGAGGATTATCAAACTTAATAAATAGGACCACAAAAAAAATGACTCCTATTGTGATGAAATACGCTAAGGGATTGGTGGATGGAGTTTCATTCTCTATTTTCTCGACAGAAGTATCTATTTTTACTATTTTATTTTCAATACTTGGTACATATATTTTCTTATATGCTGTTACAGTCATCGCTAATAAGACTCCCCCAACAAGAAGAACAAGCATCATTTCAATAAGTCCTAAACCTTTTCTTTTTCTGTTAAACACGGTTGCTCCAATATAGTTTTTTTTCATAAGAGATAGCCTCTTCCCTGTTTTTAAATTTACCAATAAGCTCTTTTTCTAAGGTAGAAACAGACCATAAAACAGACCATTTTCTAGTCCAGTTTGCAATAGGTGAATTGTTTTCAACACTATTTCTTATGACCTTAAAGAGAAACCTAAGAAAAGGATTAGCTGGATATATTTTGGAAACTCTGTTACTTTCCATATCTGACAATTCAACACCAGGAATTTGAACCTCATCAATAAAACCAGTAATAGTTCCTTGAGAGATAACAAATTTTTTCATACTAGTGCTCCGTTTCAAAATCTACATAACTTTGTTCTGGAGATTCAAAAGAATATTCAGACTTTAGTTCTTTGTCTTCTATTTCTAGGCCATCGGGATGAATTTTTTCTGCAAGGGTATCGCAATCTTTACCTTGAAAACCACTAAAGTCTGAAGAAACTTTCAAGTCTTTTATTTTAATTACTATTTTTTTTGCCATAATATACTCCTTACCAAGCCATTTCATTGGCTTCAACTTCAAGCTCGCCTTGCTCATTTGCAATAACTTTAACATCATAACCCTCTTGCTTTAATTGAGCTTCATAATGATGAGCAATATATCTATCATATACAGAATCTTCAACATTTTTAATCCACTTGCCTAACGCACCATAATCATCATAATGCATTTGATAATTACCATCACTATTTAAACTGAAACCTATTCTATGATTTTTATTTTCCAAAGATTCTAAAACGATATCATACGTTTCTGAACTTTTAGGGTAGCTGCTACCACCCATATGTCTATAAATGTGAGTATTTGCATAAACTGTACCTATTTTACTTAATGCAGTTATTAATGTATTTTTATTTGTCATTGCTACTTTTATAGTAGCTTTACTTATATGACTCATTATATGTCCTTTAGTTCTCTAGCTTTTCAAACACATGAAAAACAAATTTACCATTTGATACAAAAAAAGTATCTAGATATTCAATATTTAAATCATCTGCAATAACATGACCTGTCCCAAAAACAAGAAGAGTTCTTTCATCTGATGCCTTTTTTGTTTCTACTAGAGCCCATAAAAATACATCTTCTCCTTGTTCTCTGATAGTTAATATCTGTGCCTCTTTGGGAATAACTAATTTGCCATCTTTTGGCAACGGGTATTTATAAATAATTTTCATGTTTATCCTTATTTTATGGTAACTTTTCTACCAGATGGAGCATCTTTTTCTTGAGCTTTACGTTCACTGTCGTCTTCTATAGAGGTGCTGCTTGCAGGAGAAAATCCTTTATTTCTTAAGTTTCTCATTAACTCAATATCTTCTTTTTTTGTGACAAATACAGGAGATATTTCTTTTATTGAATTGGACAATATGTTGTAATCAACAGGCTTTTTATGGAAGTTTGCCATAAATAAAGATTCTATAATAGCTTGTTCAATTTCTGCACCAGTATATGTAGCCGTTTCATTAAGAAGAGCAGGAATATCTTCATAGTTTAATTCAATGTTATTTTTCGTGCAATGAATAGCTAAAATAGTTTCTCTCTCTTCTTCGTTAGGAAGATCTATACAAAAAGACTTATCCCATCTACCGGAACGCATAAGTTCAGTAGGTAAACTTTGAACTCTATTGGCTGTAGCAACTATAAATATTTTCTCTTTTCTCTCTTGTAGCCAAAAAAGGAATGTTGCCAAGAGCCTCTGAGACACTTCATGATCCCCTTCACTATTTCCAAAATACTTTTCCATTTCATCCAAAAGTACTGTTACAGGGGAAACTTGTTCAATTACAGAAAGAGCCTTTCTAAACTTTGCCTCAGTTTCTCCAATATACTTGCTATAAAACCTACCCATATCCAACCTAAGTAAGCTAGTTCCAAGAACATCTGCTGTAGCTTTTGCTGCTAAGGTTTTACCTCCACCAGACAAGCCAACGAGAAGCATTCCTTTGATAGGCAGATTTGCATCGAAGCCTGCTTTTCTCACCTCCAGAAATGACTTTATGTTGTCTAAACCACCCACTTCCTCAATAGGAGTAGACTCTAAAATTTCAAGACCATAATCACGTAATAGATGTCCTTTTTCTTTTTTAACCTCATCAAGATAAGGCATTTTTTTATATTTCAAGTAAGAACACATAGTAAACACATTTTTCATTTGCATATGAGAAAGCCCTTTTGCATAATTAACAAGAACTTTTCTTTCTTTATTGTCAAAGTGATCACCTTGATGTATATTTGATTCACACAACTTAAGAAGATCCATAATTTCATCTTCTGACATGTCTGACAATTTAACATTATAAACATACTCTTCTTTTAGGTAATCATCACCAGCAACAATATAATTAATGCCCATATTTTCAAACCATATAATTGAATTCTGTAAAGCAGGCAAGGTTTCATGATTTATCTTTTTTCTATCAAAGAAGAAAGGGTCAAAAATAACCGCACCATTACCCTCTTCTAATTCTTTTTTACCTAGTGCATTTTCTAAAATAGTTTGAACGGGAATCTCTTTAAATTTCATAACATAGAAATCTTTTTTCAAGCTCTTAGCTAAGCCTTGACAAATTTCTTCAGCTCTTGCCTTTTCAAAAGTGTTAAGGCCAATAACAGGGAATGACAATTTTATAGCATCTTGTAGTTTTTCATTTCTAGGCATATCTTTCCTTTTCATAAATTGTAACAAAAAAAGAAAGTTTTGTCAAGCTATAATGTTTTTTCAGAATGTAAGATAAGTCTATTCTATGGGCTTATTATCTATTTTTTATTGTATATGACTCATTTAAAAGTAGATTTAGATATCTTTATTTTCCAAACGATTTAAAAAAAGGTATAATTTAAAAAAAGAAGGATTATATTATGGGTGATGATTTTACAATAAAAGCAGAAATTACAATGCGTGATGCAGCAAAAAAATTAATAGGTATGGGCTTCAAGGTTTTTTTAAGTGCAAATAAAACCTACCTTAACTTTACAAACTGTAAATCAGAAGGAATAGGCTCTCTTCGGTATCCAATATATAGAAAAACGGGTACACTCTCATCTTTTTCAGAATTTCAACCAACAGCGATACATAAAGTTTCAGAAATAGTGGACAAAGATTTCAGTACAAGAGATATGACAATAGCTCAACTAAATGAAGTGCTAGAGAGAAGCACGCAAATTCCAGCAAGATCTTATGAATCTGCAGATAAGTGGTTAGATCAGAATAAAGATAGAGAGAAATTAACTATTTATAAGCCTGACACAGGGTATATTTTTGTCCCTTATGATCCAATTAGACTTGAAGGGTTAAGCAAAGATGAAATTTTGCTGAATATAAAAAATCCTAAAGTCGAGGATGAGAATCTTATCTTGACTATGACATTAACAGGAGAAAATCAAGATGTTATGTATTTTCATAAACCTGAAGAGGTAAAAGATGCTATACAAAAAGGACTCACTCCGCAAGAAAAAGAAGAAATGTATCTAAATGCTGCAGAAGGCTCATCTATTGATAAACAAAAGAAGTTTGCAGAAAAAATATTAGCTGAACTTAATATAGATCCCATACATGTAGGTAAAAATTTAAATAGAGGTTGGTTTTTTGACTTGGTTATACGGGCTGAAGAGATAATAACAGAAGAGAGAAAGGCTATACCTTCTCTCATGAATATGTCAGTAGCTACACCTGAAATCAATCAGTGTGAATTAGCTAAACTATAGTTTTTATTTTTTAAATATAGAATTTTTATGTAGGTTATACTCATCTACACTAGAAATTCTTTCAGAAGCTAAGAGATACTCATATAAATCTTTTTCTTTTTTAAATAAATATCCACCATGAAATAGGTTGTTTGGCAGAAACAGAGTAAGCCTCAAAGCGTCCTCCACCTTAGACATTATAACGCTAGGCACTCTTATCCCTGTTTGCTGATGATGTATTTTATCTGAATCAGAAATATATTTATCTATAAATTGATGAATTTTTAAAGGCTTTTCATACCAAATAATTCCAGGTTCCCCAAATAATAATAATAAATAGTAATCACTTTCGATATCTTCATTTTCGATACCTTCAAAAAATACACAACTCCTGCCTTCAACTAACCTGTAGATAGAATGACTTGCTGATAATGTATCTTCTGTGTGCATTTGTAACCTCTTTAAAGTTTATTCTTTTTCTATTCTCATCACTAAAGGACCATCTTCTCTTACTGATTCAAGTAATATACCACTAACAGAAGCAAGTAGTCTTTTCATATCTTCTTTATTATAATTTTTTGGAATAATCACCACAAAAGGGTTTTCAGAAGATCCTGCACCTGATGAAAAAGAAAATTCTTCCAACTCTTTTTCGCCCATATTTCTGCTGTCATTGTTCATACTTTTATCCTAGTTTTTTTTATATACTTTAATTATAACAAAAAAAAACTATTTTATCGAGCACTCTCAATGATTAGACTAATATATACGACTTTCTAAGAATGTATGTAGTTAAGAATTTAGTCCTTTGCTAGTCTTTGTTTACACAACTCAACTATATTAAATTTCTTATCAAAAATAGCACTAACCAGTGTACTGAATTTTATACGATACTTCCGGACATCTACACTCATCATAACAAGTTGAGAAGTTTTATCATCTTCTGAAAGAGGTATAAGCTCATCTATGATAGCCTCTAGTCTTTCCATCTCAGCAGAAGAAGACGCAAATATTTCATACATTTCCTTAACTAAGACACCTTTTCTTTCAATCTCTTTATCTGAAAAAGTTTTACTCATTGGAAGCCAACAAGATTATAATTGTCTTGCCAAGACTCATCACATTCAGTACAAGTCACTTTCTGCCAAGCGATAGATCCATCAACCTCAACTGTACCATTTGATTCTACCTCACTGCATCTGCAAAAAGGACAAACATTACCCTCTTTAGCGAGATATTCTGAATTAGACAATGTTTCAGCATCTGTATTTTCTACAACCTCTTCACTAAAAGGATTTACAATAGGACCTATAAAATCAAATTCATCTAATGTTGAGTCATCTAGCCACCAACTGTTTGGCTGAAAACATTTTCTTCCTGAACGCTCTCTAAGCACAACCACTTCGGGAGAGTGTTTTTCACCATTCTCCATAGTGCCTTTTTTTGCTCGCCAATATGACTCACCAAGTGTAAAGTCTTCAGTGTTTAATATTTTTCTCATAATTTTCCTTTTTAATCTAATTCAAGGTGAATAAAAAATTCATCACCTACAGTCCAAGGTTGTTTTGTTACAACATAATAAATTCTACCTTGAGCATAGCCATTCATATACGCAACCCCTCTTGCTGATAGCTCAGGGTGTTCTTCTGTATCACAGAAGGTCCATACATGGAAACCTTTGGTTTTTTCTTCTGTAGCCAATTCTGCAGCTACTTTTTCTAATCGTTCAGTTTCATCTTTCCAAGTTTCAAAGATAGCATCACCATGATCACCATCATCCACATTTCTATTTGTTAAGTGGGGATACTTTTCTTTTAACTCTTCAAAAGAAAGAGGTTCAAATTTCTTTTCCCAATCGCTTACGGACAATATTATTTGATTGGACATTAGAGAAACTTTCGTTTATATACATTTCTAACAACAGTTTTAAATTCACTATATCTATTCTTAAAAGGGTTCAGATTAGTATCAAACCCAACAAGTACAGGAATATTTGCTCCAAATTTAACTTCGCCTAGAATGAGATAGTCAATATCTACTTTGTGCTTCTCTTTAACTTTTAATGTTCTTTTTTTTTCATCTACAGCTTCTTCATAAGTATCAAAACCATAAACTCCTGCTGGCTTTCCTTTGAATGCTGAAACAAAAAAGAAACTCCCATAGCAAATATCTTTATTTCTAGATGGGATAATAACTACATCTTCCATATAAATCCTTTTTTTTAGTTATATATTATATCATTTATAGCATATAAAGTCAATAGAAGAAACACTTTAATGATCTTATTTAAGATGCAATTTGTGTAGACATATCACTTCTAACCTTATCCAAAACCTCCAATAAATGTTTAGGATGCAGCATTGCTACTCCACTATCTACAGAAGTAAAACCACAGTCCTCAGCCCACTCTATTTTAGATTTTACACCCACGCCACCAACATGAATTTTCATATTGTATTTATCAGCCAATCTGCACCACTTTTCACCAGTAGCATATTTCCAAGGCTTCGTACCACCCAAGAAAAGACCATCTATTTTTTTAGATCGTATAACATTTTCAACTTCAGCAATAGACATCCCATCTTGTATAGCTAGATAATAATTAAATTCACCAAGCTTGGTTGTCTCTAGGAATTCCATCCACTTCATAGAGTAAGTCAAAGACCGAGATCCTCCACCAACTACATCAGGTATAACAACAAAGTCTGGAATTTTTATATTACCCATTCTACTTTTGGTATAGATCTCCTGCAGTCTTTTGCAGAACTTCATTTTATCATAAGGCACGTTATGAGAGAAACTCATAAAAGCACCGTTATCAAAAAACCAAGGCATCTTTCTTGCTGTAATATTGTTAAAAATAGTAGGCGTTAGGCAAGCACCTATTACATCTCCAAACTCGGCAACAATAGCATCTCTTCTTTTACCTGTGGGACAAGAAAAATAAATCATTGTATTCTTTTTAGGTGGAGACAAGAAAAGATTCTTTTGAACGTTATGAGGGCTTTCTTTATCATTATTTACTAATTCTATATTCTCAATTGTAATAGCTTCAAAAGTTTTGTCTTCTATTTTTCTAAATTCAAGACAAGATAATTTTTCATTTTTACCATACAAGAAGGAAGCCACTAATTTATCTTCCGTTTTAGCGATAAATATAGTTTGATTAGTTAATCCACTTCCAACTTCTTCTGATGTATAGTCGTTATCATGACACCATGTATCAAAATCATCTACAGTAACTATGTTTTTAAGCAGGTAAGCTAATTTTCTACCTTCTTCAATAATAGATATATTTTTCAAGGAAGTCCTTTTTTGTTATATCTTATTATAGCAAAATAAAGAGATAAAGTCAATTACTTAATCTGTAGAATTCAATATAAATATGAAGGAATAAAGGAGGAGAACCGGCGAATATCGCCGATATATGGTTTTAG
>Ga0256824_10000678_pt1 | contig 13212 bp, 10 predicted proteins | sample CV67metaG_FD_191570 | JGI IMG/M metagenome (GOLD analysis project Ga0256824, IMG submission 191570) | Hydrothermal vent microbial communities from East Pacific Rise, Pacific Ocean - CV67 | ecosystem: Environmental > Aquatic > Marine > Hydrothermal vents | place: Pacific Ocean: East Pacific Rise...
TGAGTAAGGCACATAATCCATATGGTGATGGAAATGCATGTCAAAAAATAGTAGACTTTTTAAAGGGACAAAACTAATGAATCAAACAAAAACAATATGTGTAGTAGGCTTAGGATACATAGGTTTACCAACAGCAGCACTCTTAGCAAACAGAGGTTACCAAGTTCATGGTGTAGATGTAGTTCAGAGTACAGTAGATATAATAAATGCTGGTAACATCCATATAGTGGAACCTGAATTAGATATATTTGTTCGATCAGCTGTAAACAGTGGTAATCTCAAGGCATCACTAACCCCTAAAGAATCAGATGTTTTCATCATAGCGGTTCCTACACCATTTCATGAAGGGTATGTACCAAATATAGACTATGTTATAAGCGCAACTAAGGCTATAGCTCCTTATGTAAAAGAGGGAAACATTGTTATTTTAGAGTCTACTTCTCCTGTGGGCACTACAGACAAAGTAGAAGATGTTCTTAAAGAAGAGGGTGTTGATACATCTAAACTTTTTATAGCACATTGTCCTGAGAGAGTTCTTCCTGGACAGATAATGAGAGAACTTGTTGAAAATGACCGCATAGTAGGTGGAACTACACCTGAAGCTACTCAAAAAACAGTAGAGTTTTACAATACATTTGTAAGTGGTGAAGTACTTTCAACTACTGCAAGAACAGCTGAGATGGCAAAACTTACAGAAAACTCTTTTAGAGATACAAACATAGCATTTGCAAATGAGCTAAGTATACTTTGTGATAAGTTTGACATAGATGTATGGGAACTCATAAGCCTTACAAATAGACACCCAAGAGTAAATGTACTCCAACCAGGTGCAGGTGTAGGTGGGCATTGTATAGCTGTTGACCCTTGGTTTATAGTTCATGCTGGTGGAGATGATGCTAAGATCATTAGAACTGCAAGAGAGATAAATACATATAAAACAGAGTGGTCTATAGAAAAGATTAAAAATGCTGCACTTAAGTTTGAAAATGAAAACGGAAGAAAAGCAAAAGTGGCATGTATGGGTCTGGCATTTAAACCAGACATAGATGACTTAAGAGAAGCACCAGCTCTTTACATAGCTAAAACACTAAAAGCTCAAGGAATTGAAGTACTAGCAGTTGAGCCAAACATAAAAAACCATAAAGATTTGGCAATACTAAACTATGAAGATGCCATAGAAAAAGCGGATGTTATAGCATACCTTGTAGGACATAAAGAGTTTAAAGGTATAAAAATCTTTGGTAAAGAAGTGATTGACTTTTGTGGGGTTACTAACTAATTCATGCTAGATTTAAAAAAATCTAATAGTAATGAATTTAAATATATATTTATTAATATTTTTATGATTAATATAATTAAATTAAAGTTTACATATGTATAAAAAGTTAAAAAACCAAATCACATATACAGCATCATATAAAGTAATTATTTTGATTTTGAATTATGTTTATATTGCATTAATAATGAACTATTTAGGTCAAGATGATTTTGGTGTATTTATAGCATTAACATCTCTATTTAGCTGGATGTTCTTATTTGACTTAGGAATTGCAAAAGGAATGCGAAACTATGTGACAATTGCACTATCTAATAATAATTTGGAAGAAGCAAGAGATTATATAAGTACAACTTATATAATAACATTTTTTCTATCCTTAATATCAGCTTCAATAATACTTTTTTTATTATTTTTTATAGATTTAAAGGAATTTTTCAATTTAAATATAAAAAATCTATATTTATATAAAATACTTATTATACTAATTATTGGTTTTTTTTTAAAATTTTATTTTTCAATAGTTGATCAATTAAATTTTGCAACACATAAGAGCCATAATGTATCACTAAATTTATTATTAGTAGCTATATTAAACTTTCTTGGTATTTTAATTTTGGTGAAGTTTTTTTCATCTGAAAAGATAATCAATTTAATTTATGTTTTTTCATTAGCCTTAGTTTTGCCGTACTTATATTCAACAATATTATTTTTTAGAGAACATAAGAAGTTAATACCTTCAGTAAAGTTTTATTCTAAAAAAGTATTAAATAATATTTTAGGTCAAGGTTCAAAAATACTATTTATTCAGATTGGATTTTTACTAATGATTGGGGTTGATAGGCTTATATTACTTAAATATGGAAGTGCTTTAGAAGTTGCAAAATATGAAATTGTATATAAAATAATGAGTATTGTAATTTTTCCAGCATCGATAATACTAGCTCCTCTTTGGTCATCTTTTACAGATGCCTATCACAATAATGATATTAGTTGGATAAAAGAAGTATTTAAAAAGTTTTATTTTTTAATATTACTACTTTTTATTATAGTAATAATTTTAACATTTTCATTTAATAGTATAACTCAATTATGGCTTGATGATTTTTCATATATTGAGTATCATGTTATTTTTACTATGGGTATTTTAATGTTATCTCTAATTTGGAGTAATTTCCATACCGATTTTTTATTAGGAATTCAACGGTTATCGAATATCATGTATATTGTAATTATTGGGTTATTTATTAAATTTGCATATATATACTATATTTTTAGTATAAATCAAACATTAACTCTAATAGATCTTGTATTAAGTTCTCTTCTTGCATATTCTCTTTATAACTTTATTATTCCTTTTTACATCAAAAATTTATTACAGAAAAAGAGCTAAAATATGACTAAGATACAACAATTAATAATTATGATTATATTTAAATCCATACCTTTGACACATTTATATAAGTTTAAAGCAAAATTACTCCAAATAATTTATAAAAAAATCTCAAGTAATGCAAAAATTGTATCAAGTGTGAAATTTTTAGGTATCTCTAATATTGAAATAGGTGATGATACTTTTATTGGTCATGAAACAATGATAATTGGGGCAAGTGACACAAAAGTCAAAATAGGTTCTTATTGCGATATATCTTCTCGTGTAATGATTATTACAGGTACCCATGAAATCGATTTAGAAGGTCTACATATAGCAGGTAATGGTATAGGAAAAGATATAACGATTAATGATGGTGTTTGGATAGGAGCACATGTAACATTATTACCAGGTGTCAAGATTGGTACAAAATCTATAATAGCTGCTGGTGCAGTCGTTATACATGATGTTCCTGCAAATGTGATGGTTGCTGGTAATCCTGCCGTAATTAAAAAGAGATTAGTGTGAGAAATTTTTTTGTAAGTCAAGAAATTTATATTCTATCTCTTTATTTAGCAGTTATGAGTATTTTACCAGGGATAGCATATATCGCAGTTGGAAATTTATTATTTTTAATTTTAATAAAAGGAAAAGAATGGTATTTGAAATCCATTATGTATATGGTTTTATTAAAATTTTTAAATCCTATATTTACTGATATAAATACTAATATATTTTATATTTTTATTTTTATTCTTTTTATAATTTTAGTAATAAAAATTGTCAAGCAAAAAGACATCTATATAAATAAATTTGAACTTTATTTTTATACTTTATTACTTATATTTACTCTAACTAGTATTATTGGTAGTCTATATTTGGACTTATCTTTGATTAAATTAAGTATGTATTCCATTGTTGTATTTACAGTGTTTCAAGCAATAAAATATGGAGAAAATTATGATTTTATAAAATTTTTAATTATATTAATATATTTATTTGTTTGGGTGTCTTTTATTCTCATTTTTATTCCTTATGGATATTTTATCAATGGTTTATTTATGGGAGTATTTCAGCATTCTCAAACTATAGGTGTCATTTTAGTTCCCCTTTTAACACTACTTATTGTGTTGTACTTTTCAAATAAATTACAACATAACTTAATAAATATACTTACAATATTTTTAGGATTATTTGAATTGTATTTATCAGGTTCTAGAACTGCAATTTTTTCAATACTTTTACCACTTTTAATATACTTTAGTATCTATCATTTTTTCAGATTCACTTATTCAAAAAAAAATATTATAATTATCCTTATTATTTTATTTACAAGCATAACTGTTTATAGTTTAAACTCAAGCAAAATCAATAATGGAATTAAATCTTTTATAATTAAATCAGCTACTGAAAAAACAGTTCAATACAATGGATTTGGCAATTTATTAAGTAAGAGGCTTATTCTTATAGAGACTGCAAAAGAAAATTTTTTAAATAATTTTTGGACAGGTATTGGTTTTAATGTACAGACAGTATATGCTGATCCACGGGATGCTAGCTTAAACAAAATTAAGTATATACCAGGTACAGATATTATATATAATAAACCACTAGAAAAAGGTAATCTATATTATTCAGTTTTTGAGGAAGGTGGAGTACTCACTGGAGTATTCTTTATTTATATTTTGTTTTATTTATTGTATAGCTTGTTTAAGTCCAATATAACATATGCCTGGGTAATGCTATTATCAATGTTTATATCTTTTAACGGAGAAGCAGCTTTGTTTTCTTCTGGTGGGCTTGGAATTTATCAATTAATTGTAATGATAATATTATTTGCATCAATAAAAAATAAAGTAATTTTAGAAAAGGGAAGATAAAGTATGAAAATAGTTTTTTGGCAAAATGTCTTAAGTATTCATCAAGAGTCATTATTGGTAGAATTAGGGAAATATATTGATGTTTGGTTGATTTATGAACAAGAAATTTATGAAAGCAGAAAAAAGATGGGTTGGTCAATTCCAGACTTCAATGGTATTAAATTAATTTCAATTGATACTATTGAGGATAGTATAGAAGATTTATTATTGACTATAAGCAGCGACTATCATATTTTTTCAGGAATTAATGTATACAAATATATTTCAGTATACTTTAATATTTTTTATAAAAAAAATCCTTCTCGTATTATTTCATTTTTAGAAAAACCAGGAAGCCATACAATTGGAGTTAAATCTTTCTTTCGAGAATTAAAATATAGATTTTATGCTAAAAAATATAAAGATTTAAAATTTATTTTAACTCCAGGAGGAGAAAGCTATTTTCTAAATGTAGGATTTAAAAGAAAAAAAATTATTCCTTTTGGATATTATGGACCTGATAATGTAAATATAGAAAATAAAGAGAAAAATAACATTCAAGTTATAAAGTTTATATATGTAGGTTCATTAATTAAACTAAAAAATGTAAGTTTACTCATCAATGCTCTATCTAAAGTTAAATCTGAAAATTGGATACTTGATATAATTGGTGATGGGATAGAGAGAATAAGTTTAGAGAAATTGACAAGTTCTTTAAATTTAACAGGAAAAATTACATTTAAAGGGTATAAATCTAATACAAATACTAAGATTTATATAAAAAATGCAGACTGTTTATGTTTACCAAGTTTATATGATGGTTGGGGATATGTTGTAAATGAGGCCTATTCTTATGGCTGTTCTGTTATTTGTTCTGATGCTTGTGGTGTGTCTTCTCTTGTATCTCAATCGGAGACTTCTTCTGTATTTAAATCTGATATTGTAGAATCATTAACGAGTTGCATAGACAAATCTATTGAACAACATACATCTGAGCAAATCAATACTTTAAAGAATATTACATTTTATAAAAATAATTTATCTGGTGAATGTGGAGCAACAAAACTGTTGAATTTATTAGCTATTGTTAAGGAGAATGAACAGTGAATATTTTAATTAATGCATATACCTTAACAACAGGTGGAGGTAAAAGAATTTTAATGGACTTTATATATAATATTGAAAATATAAATATAAATATAGATATAAATATAAAATTTTATTTTTATGTTCCTAATATTTTAGACTATTCAGATATAAAAAATCCTAATATGTATTTCTTTGAATTACCAAAATTATTTAAAAAAAAGATTATGCAACCATTTGTGAAATATTATTTCAATTATAATATCAAAAAATACAATATAGATAAAATATTTAGTATGGGAAATATAGCGCTTCAAACTATTAAGCCTCAATTACTTTTATTGCATTGGGCATATGCTGTATATCCAGAAAAAGATATCTGGGAGAAAATGGATTTTAAAAGCTTTATAAATCGAAAATTAAGACTTTATTTATTTAAAACTAATTTGAAATATGCCACATGTGTAGTTCTTCAAACTAAAAATATAGAAAAAAGATTAAAACTATTATATAAAGTTAATAATACAATTGTTATCCCAAATAGTGTTGACCATCACTATGACTTAAATGATGATAGTTATACTTATTCTTTCCCGGAAGGTAAAAAGTTACTTTATTTAACTCATTTTTATACACATAAAAATTTAGAGATTCTTATACCTCTTGCTAAAATAATTAAAAAAGAAAGTTATGATTATAAAATAATTATAACTATAGAAGAAAATCAGCATTATCTTGCTAAAAAGTTTCTCAAAGATATACGAACCTATCAATTAGAGAGTATTATTTGCAATATAGGACCGGTGACTTTTAGTGCAATAAGTTCACTATATAAGCAATGTGATGCATTGATTATGCCTACATTATTAGAGTCATTTGGATTAACATATATAGAAGCAATGTATTTTAATTTACCAATTTTAACTTCTGATAGAGATTTTGCTCATGATGTATGTAAAGATTCAGCATATTATTTTGATCCACTGGATGAGTTAAGTATACTCAATGCAATTGATAATTTATTTTTAAATAAAAATTTAATGAAAGAAAAACTAAAAGTCTATCCGTCAATATTGAAAAGTTTTGGTACAAATAAAGATGTTGCAAAAAAATATATAGATGTTATGATTAAACTATAAATACAACAAAGGAAAACAAATGAAACAACTAATACAAAGCTTTAAAACAGGGGAACTAGGACTTTTTGAAGTACCAGCTCCAGTATGTCAAGAAAATGGTGCCTTAGTGCAAACAACAGTAAGTTTAGTAAGTGCAGGAACTGAAAAGATGCTTGTTGACTTTGCTAAAAAGTCTTTACTTGCTAAAGCAAAAGATAGACCAGACTTAGTAAAACAGGTTATTGGTAAGATGAAAAAAGAGGGTGTAAAAAATACTTTAGAAAAAGTATTTACAAAGTTAGATAGTCCTATACCTTTAGGTTACAGTGCTGCTGGTCGTGTTATAGAACTCGGTTCTAACATGAGTGGACTTAACATTGGCGATAGAGTGGCATGTGGTGGTGCAGGGTATGCAAACCATAGTGAGATCAACTATGTACCTAAGAACCTAATGGTAAAGATTCCAGATGGGGTAGATGACATAGATGCTTCTTTTGTAACTGTTGGTGCTATCGCTCTGCAAGGTGTTCGTCAAACAGAGCCAAAGCTAGGTGAAAGAGTAGCTGTTATGGGGCTTGGACTTTTAGGTCAACTTACTGTACAACTGCTTAAAGCAAATGGTTGTAAGGTCATAGGTAGCGATGTCGATCCAGACAAAATAGCCCTAGCAAAAAAACTTGGAGCAGATGAAACTTGTCATGCAAGTGAGCTTATATCTAAGGCTAGTGAGTTTAGTAATGGGCATGGAGTAGATGCAGTCATCATAGCAGCTTCTACTATGAGTAATCAACCAGTTATAGATGCAGCAGAGATCTCTCGTATGAGAGGTCGTGTAGTATTTCTTGGTATGGTTGGTATGGATATACCTAGAAATGACTACTATAAGAAAGAGATAGATCTACGTTTATCTATGGCTTATGGTCCTGGACGTTATGACCCAGAGTATGAAGAGAAAGGGAATGATTACCCTTTTGACTTAGTTAGATGGACTGAACAGAGAAATTTTGAAGCATTTTTAGGTCTCATAGATGAAGGAAAAATAACTCCAAAAGAGATACTTACTCATGAGTTTGACTTTGATAATGCCATGGATGCTTATGACTTACTTGAAGGTAAAGTAAAAGAGAAATACCTAGGTATTGTTCTAAAATATAATCGTGATATAAATTTAGATGATGAAAAAATTATTAAAAGAACTACAAAGGCTGTAAGCAGTGATTCTGTAAATGTTGGTCTTATAGGTGCTGGAAACTTTACAAAGTCTGTCATCCTTCCAAATATGAAAAAAGTTGGAGGTTATGAGCTAGTAGGTCTTTGTACTGCTACAGGTGTAAGTGCCCAAGGTACTGGTAAAAAGTATGACTTTAAGTATATGACTACAGATAGTAGTGAAATCTTTAAAAATTCTGAGATAAATTCTGTTTTTATTACTACGCAGCATGATAAGCATGCAAGTGCTGTTATAGACTCTATAAAATCAGGGAAACACTGTTTTGTGGAAAAACCACTTTGTATATATGAAGAAGAGCTAGAAGCTATCAAAGATATATATACTGGAGAAATTATAGTTCAAGTAGGATTTAATAGAAGATTTTCCCCAATGATAGAAAAAATGAAAAATAAAATATCTGGACAAGTTTCTGTAAACTATAGAGTGAATGCGGGAGTTATACCTAAAGATGTTTGGATACAAGATAGAACTATAGGTGGAGGTCGTATAATAGGTGAAGTTTGTCATTTCATAGATACTTGTAGCCATTTAATTGGCAGTGATGTTGTAAGTGTATATGCTTCAACAGTTACTAAAGATGACCAGTCTATACCTGATGAAGATAATGTAAATGTAATTCTTAACTATGCAAATGGAAGTACTGCAACTATAGGATATTATGCTTATGGAGATACAACTATGCCAAAAGAGTACATAGAAGTATTTGGTAATGGTGTAAGTATGGCTATGACAGACTTTAGAGAGTTAATTGTTTATAGTGGTGGGAAAGCCAACAAAACTAAAACTGCAAATCAAGACAAAGGATTTGTAGCTGAGTTTAAAGCATTTAAAGATGCTGTTAAAAGTGGAGAGAGTGCTATAAGTTTTGAGTCTATTTATAATACAACTAAAACTACTTTTAAAATTTTAGATTCTATACGAAGTGGGAATGTTGAAAAAATTTAAAAGGCTTTTTAATACTGTCAAATATTTAAAAGTAAAACAGATCTACTATAGACTGTTTTACTTTGCACGAGCTAGGGTTCGTAAGATCACTCGTTATAAATATGATTTTTTAAAAAAAGCATCTGTAAGTAAGTTACAACTCAAGAACTCTATAGAAAATAAGTATAGTTTATATGAGAATAGAAAATTTTCTTTTTTAAATTTAGAATATAAAGTTGAAAATACTATAGACTGGAACTATAATGAACATGGAAAACTTTGGACCTATAATCTTACATACTTTGAATATTTAAAAAACAAAGAAGATATTAGTTTAGTTTATGATTTTATAGAAAACATACATACTATGAAAGATGGTCTTGAACCATTTCCCATAAGTTTACGGGGAATGAATTGGATCAAGTTTTTAAGTAAGTTTAATATAGAAGATAAAAAAATAGATGATAGTCTCTATGCTCAGTATTATATATTACTCGATAATTTAGAATATCATTTACTTGGAAATCATCTTTTAGAAAATGGGTTTAGTTTACTGTTTGGAGCTTACTATTTTAGAGATGATACTTTATACACTAAAGCTAAAGAAATACTTGAAGTAGAGTTAGAAGAACAAGTCTTAGATGATGGTGCTCACTTTGAGCTTAGTCCTATGTATCATCAAATTATGCTTTTTAGAGTGCTTGATTGTATAAACTTAGTAGAGAAGAATGACTTTAAAGATAAAGAGTTACTAGAACTACTTACTGTAAAAGCCTCTGTTATGCTAGGATGGCTTAAAAATATGACTTTTACTAATGGTAACATACCTCTTTTAAACGATAGTGCCAATGGCATAGCTCCCTCATCAAAAGAGTTATTTGCTTATGCAGATACTTTAGGTCTAAAAATACTCACAACAAAGCTTAGTAAATCTGGCTATAGAAAAGTAAGTAATGAAAACTATGAGAGCATAGTAGACATTGGAAATATAGGAGCTGACTATATACCAGGTCATGCACATAGCGATACCTTTAACTTCGTAGTTCAAAAAGATGAGAGGGAATTCATAGTAGACAGTGGACTTTCTACTTACGAAACAAATGAAAGAAGAACTTATGAGCGTTCAACAGCTTCTCATAATACAGTAGAAGTAAATGCTAAAGATCAAAGTGAAGTTTGGGGTGGTTTTAGAGTAGCCGATAGAGCAGAAGTCATAGAGTTTGATGAATATAACAATATTATAAAAGCAACCCATGATGGTTATAAAAAAGATAATATTTTACATACAAGAGAATGGAAATTTCAAGAGAATAAAATAGTTATAAAAGATAGTTTAAGTAACTCTGCTCATGCAGTTTTTAGACTTCATTTTCATCCTAGTATTACTAAAGATACAATTTTAGCTTCTGTAGTTTGTAGTGAAGACATAAACATAGTAAACTATAAATATGCACCAGAGTTTAATAAACTCATAGAAGCTTTTGCTCTTGAAATAACATTTGAAAAAGATTTAAAGGTAGAGATAAACATATGAAAATACTATTTATAACTGACAACTTCACACCTGAAGTTAATGCTCCTGCAACAAGAACATACGAACATGTAAAAGAGTGGATAAAAGAAAAAGATGTAGAAGTGACCGTTATAACATGTTTTCCTAATTTTCCTCATGGAAAAGTGTATGATGGTTATAAAAACAAGTTGTACCAAAAAGAGTATATAGATGGGATAGAAGTCATAAGAGTATGGAGCTATATTACTTCTAACAGTGGGTTTATAAAAAGAGTTTTAGATTACATAAGTTTCGGGGTAATGGCTTTTTTTGTAGGTTTGTTTCAAAAACATGATTTAATCATAGCAACTTCTCCTCAGTTTTTTACTACATGGGCAGCATGGGGGATTAGTAAAATAAAAAGAAAACCTTGGATTTTTGAACTTCGTGATTTATGGCCTGAGTCTATAAAAACTGTTGGAGCTATGAAACAAGGAAAAGTTATAGATGCTCTTGAAAAAATAGAACTAGGGTTATACAAAAGCTCTAACAAGGTTATAGCGGTTACAGATGCTTTTAAAACTAATCTTATATCTCGTGGTATTGATACTGACAAAATTGCAGTGGTAACAAATGGTTCGAATATGGAACTATTTTATTCAAGAGAGAAAGATCAAGAACTTTTAGAAAGTTTAGGTTTGAAAGACAAGTTTATCATTGGGTACATTGGTACACATGGTATGGCACATAGTCTTGATTTTATTGTCAAAAGTATCTCCAAAGTATCTGATGACTCTATTCATTTTCTGTTTATTGGTGATGGGGCGATGAAACAAACAGTCGTAAAGATTGCAGAAGAGTTGGCTATAAAAAACATTTCATTTTTAAAGCCTATAAAAAAAGAAGATGTACCAAAATATTTAAATATTTGTGATGTTTCTCTTGCTCCATTAAAAAAGGAAGATAATTTTAAATCTGTCATTCCTTCTAAGATTTTTGAAGCTTCTGCTATGCAAAAGCCAACACTACTTGGTGTTGAAGGTCAGGCACAAGAGATTATAGAAAAATATGATGCAGGTTTATGTTTTGAACCAGAAAATGAAGAAGACTTTTTAGAAAAATTAAATATTCTTAAAAACAATACATCTAGATATAAAGAATTACAATATGGTTGTACGAGACTTGCTATAGATTTTGATAGAAAAATTTTGGCTGCTAAAATGCTTGATATATTAAAGGAAATTAAATAAAGAAGTATTTAGGATATATATTGGTTTTTATAGTAATTTTCAATGTCTTTATGTTTTACAATCTTGGTAATATTTTAGATGTAACGACACTGGCAAAAAAGTCTAATATTATCGTTTGTCTTGGTGGTGGTGATGGTGCTAGAATCAAAAAAGCTTATAGTTTGTATGAAAATGGCTTTTCAACTTCAAATCTTCTAGTACTGACTGGGGATAACCGTACAAAAAAGAGAATAGAACTAGGTATGGATGAAAAAAGAGTCAAGTATTTAAAAAAATATCATTTTGAGATGAAAAACTTAGTGCATTATAAGCTTAGAGGTAATACCCGAGTTGAAATGCAATATATAAAAAACTTTATGAATAAAAATAATTTTACAAGCGCGATTATAGTCTCAGATACACCTCATTCAAGAAGAATTAGAATGCTTTTAAATTTAGCTACAGATAATACAGGGAATCTTAATTTTTATATAGTTAGTTCTGAAGCCCCTTGGTGGAACACTAAGTATTATTATCTCAATAAAAAAGCAAAAGTTTTTGCTTGGAGAGAAAGTATAAAACTAATAAAAGTTTATGTTTCATTTGGAATTTTAAATAAAATTGGATTGTATGATATTGTACGAACTACTATGATGCCTTCTTATAAGTATGTCAAAAAAAGGATAGATAGAATCACTTACTTTTACTTGAAAAGTACTTCTTAAGAAGTAGGTATTGCCTAATGGGGTAGTATAAAAAATATAAAGATTTTGGTAAATTTATGTACCAATACTCTGTAAAAGTTGGTTTTAGATATATTTTATGCATGTAAGCTATTTTGTCAAAATTTGAGTTAAAGAGTTTTAGCATATATTTCATATTATTTTTATTATTAAAACTTAGCTTTTGACTCCATAGATTAAAGATATGTTGTTTTACTATTTTTAAATCATCATCTATATATGTACTTATTATCGGTGTTGAAAACAACTCTTTAGCTAGTTCTAGTCCAAGATAAACGAACTTATTATAATTTTTGTTTTCAAGTAAAATATTAAACCTATCCCAATTAATATCTTGTGTCCGTACAAATTTATCGATATCTACTACCCATTCTACTCTTTCAAACATATGTTTACTTCCGTGTACACATAAATATACAAGAAACTCCTCATTTGAAATGACACTTAGTGAAGTAGATTTTAAAGTTGTTGTCACTGTAGAAGTATAAAAATCAATGTTATTGAGGTTTATAGGATGGTCACTATCTAGCATTCTCCAATGAAATTCTATATGAGTACCATTTTGACTAGTTAAACCCAAGTCATGTGCATACTTAAACCAAGTCTCTTCTTGATCTTCTGTAAGTAGTAAACTTCTTCTGTAGTCCTCTTTGAGTAGTTGATATACTTTAGAAACATCATCTCTTTGTATCAAAATATCCAAATCAGCATATTGTCTAAGTGCTATATCTCCATAAGCCATTTGAGCAAGGGTAGGGCCTTTAAAGGCTATGGCATCTATGTTGTTCTCTTTTAAGAGCTTTATCACTTTTATGAGTTCAGCTGTCATGAGCATATTTTGCTGGGCTATTCTCATATTATGTGATTTCATTATTTTTAGAA
>Ga0256824_10000679_pt1 | contig 13180 bp, 12 predicted proteins | sample CV67metaG_FD_191570 | JGI IMG/M metagenome (GOLD analysis project Ga0256824, IMG submission 191570) | Hydrothermal vent microbial communities from East Pacific Rise, Pacific Ocean - CV67 | ecosystem: Environmental > Aquatic > Marine > Hydrothermal vents | place: Pacific Ocean: East Pacific Rise...
CTATTGTTCGAGGAATCTTTGCCATAAACTGAGCAAAGGCTACTCTTGTGTTTGAAAAGAGAGTTATAGAAGCATCGATTTTAGCAAGTTTTAGTTTTTCTACAAGAGTAAAAACAGAGCTTTTTGGTTCATCTACTATAACCTCATCAATAAATGCACAAGACTTAGCTAGTGCTGCGTTTAAAGGGGCAACACACACTATAAGTCTATTGTTCACATCATACTGTTTTAGGATATAAATCGCAGGAAGTGCCGTTACAAAGTCCCCAAGTTTATCTGTTCTTACTACTAAGATTCGCAAAGCTTATTTCACACCTATCTGAAAGTATTCAAAACCATTTTCGTTCATTTTTTCTTTATCGAACTGGTTTCTTCCATCGAAGAAAATAGCAGATTTAAGTAGTTTTTTCATCTCATCAAAGTCAGGGCTTCTAAACTCTTGCCACTCTGTTACTAAGATGATTGCATCTGCATCTTTAAGAACCTCATACTTCGAATCCACATAAGATACATTAGCATTATTTTTGAGATAATGAGTCTCTGCTTCATGACGAGCTTTAGGGTCATATGCCACTACTTTTGCACCACGTGAAGTAAGCTCGTTTATGATTGTTATAGAACTTGCCTCTCTCATATCATCAGTCTCAGGTTTAAAACTAAGCCCCCAAACTCCAAATGTTTTTCCATCAAGATTTTCACCAAACCTAGTAATAACCTTGTTTGAAATAAGATACTTTTGGTCATAGTTTACTGCCTCAACTGCATCCAAAATTCTAGGGTTATAACCAAAGTCTTTTGCAGTTTTAGCAAGTGCTTGCACATCTTTTGGAAAACAGCTTCCACCATAACCACAACCAGGGTAGATAAAACTATACCCGATACGGCTATCACTTCCTATGCCGTTTCTTACCTTGTTGATGTCGGCACCAACTCTCTCACAGATTTGACTCATCTCATTCATAAAAGATATTTTAGTCGCAAGCATCGCATTTGCCGCATACTTTGTCATCTCAGCAGATTTAATATCCATAGCAATAAAACGGTCGTGATGTTTCATAAAAGGAGCATAAAGTTCTCTCATAACATCCATAGCTCTCTCACTCTGTGCTCCTATAACAACACGGTCAGGATGTAAAAAGTCTTGAATCGCAGCACCCTCTTTAAGAAACTCAGGGTTTGAAACAACATCAAACTCTACACTCACTCCACGTTTATCAAGTTCAGCTTGAATTGTAGCTTTTACCTTATCAGCCGTGCCAACAGGTACAGTAGACTTATCTACAACCACAGTATAAGAGTCTATTGACTGACCAATAGTAGATGCAACTGCAAGTACATACTTTAAGTCAGCAGAACCATCTTCACCCATTGGTGTTCCAACAGCGATAAATGCTATTTTAGAGTTTTTGATAGCCTCACTTGAGTTCGTTGTAAAACTCAGTGTTTTATTTTTATAATTTTCTAAAGTCATATCTTCTAAACCAGGCTCATAAATAGGAATAATCCCCTGCTTTAACTCTTCAATCTTTTTTTCATCTATATCTACACAGCTTACTGTATTTCCCATCTGAGCGAAACAAACACCACTCACTAAGCCTACATAACCTGTTCCAATTACTGCTATTTTCATCTATGTAAATCCTATAAATTATTATTACTATTATTTTACCTTAAAATGGATATAATTCGCCTTATGAAAGAACCTTTTAAATGGGATGATTATTCCGACCAACCAGCACAACTCAAAGATAGATCTTATAAAAAACAGATGCGAAAGAAAGAACTATTTTCATTAGTAAAAACACTACTCACTGCGTTTTTTATATTGCCTTTTTCTCTAGTGATGATGCCCTTTGTAAAACGCAAGCAGATAGACTATAGTAAATTTTTCTCTCTAGGTGTGGACTTCGAGCGAAATCCAAAAGAGACTCAAGAGCTAATAAAAGAACTAAAAGTAGAAAATATACTCCTACGTTTTAAGCTCTGGGAGATGCAAAAGCTACAAGAGCTAAAAAAGTTCATACTCCAAAACAGCGATAAAAAAATCATTTTAAAAATTATGCAAGATAGAGAAAATGTAGAAGACTTAACACTTTTAAAAACTAATCTTGAACTGATTTTTACCGAGTTAAACAGCTCTGTAGATATTTTTGAGATAGGTTCAACTATAAACCGTGCAAAATGGGGATTTTTCTCACTCAGAGAGTATAACAATTTTTATAAGGTAGCCTACGATTTAAAAGTTTCAAAATTTCAAAATATACAACTTATAGGAAGTGGAGTCATTGACTTTGAGTATCACTTTACAGCACACTCTCTTTTCAATCTTACAAAATACCGTTATGACGGAATCTCTTCACTTCTTTATGTAGATAGACGCGGTGCTCCTGAAAACACACAAATGGGCTTTACACTCTCAGATAAGATAGCCTTTTTAAGTACGATGGTTTGGCTCTCTCCTAAGGTTAAACAAGCCCTCTACATCACTGAAACAAACTGGCCAATTACAGGAACTGCACCCTATGCACCAACAAGTGAGCATGAGTGTATAGATGAAGAGTCATATGCAGACTTTATGTTGCGTTACTATCTTTTAGCCTTCGCTTCACAACAAGTAGACTCTCTCTCTTGGCATCAGCTCATCGCCCCAGGATATGGGCTTATTGACAATAGAAATGGCATCAAAAAAAGAGCTGCGTTTTACACCTTCAAGTATATGCTCCAAAATCTAAAAGATGCTCAATTTTTAAGACTTGACATCAACAGGGATTATTATATTTTGCAGTGCTGGGTAAAAGAGGAACTTCTACAAATTCACTGGAGCTTAAAACCTACAAGCCTTAAAAATGAAGAGTATTTTAATGCTTTTTCAAGAGATGGAGTAGCCTTGAGTGATAAAAATTTAGAAATTGGCTCAAGCCCTATCTATATTTTCATCACAAAAGAAGTACCAAAACCATATAATTTAAAAGAGAAAAACTAATGTTAAACTTTCACAAAAATCAATTTACTCAAATATTTACTTTACTTATCTTTAGTTTTATTACTCTTATGAGTATAAGACTTTCCCTTTATTCTTTTTATATGGATGACTTTTCTGACTTAAGTAGTTCCGAGTTTTTTGCTTCTATACTGATGGGATTAAGAGTTGATATGATTACTCTTTTTACGCTATCTTCTCTTTTTATATTACCCCTTCTTTTTCTCAAACAAGCAAAGTACCGAGTCATTATTGCACTTCTTTGGGCCTTAGTTTTAAACACTATTTTTCTTTTTAGTCTTGGTGATGTCTTATACTTTGATTTTATTCACAGACATATGTCAAGTGAGGTCCTTAACCTTGGAAATGATTTAGACATTATCATCGGTATGGCATTTGGTTCTATGCTTTACTATACTATTGGTGCTTCTCTGTTTAGCAGTTTATTTTTATATCTTGTTTTTCAGTTATTTAGACAAGAACTCCAAAAACCTATACTCTCAAAGCAGCTTGCTATTTTTAGCCTCATAACTGTTTTACTTTTAGCTCTTGGCATTAGAAACAAGATATCGGGTAAAAGTTTCGGTATAAGTGATGCATTTGCGGTCAACAAGGTAAGTAGTGGAAACCTCGCTTTAAATGGTTTTTTTACTTTTTACAGAACTATAGGAAGCTCTCATAAACATAATCTGATGGATTTACAAACAGCTATAGAGATAGTAAAAAAAGCACAAAAAAGTGATGATTCACACTTTATTAGTGAAGAGTTTCCTTTACTAAAAAACTATAACAAGAAAGATGTGACAAAGTACAATGTAGTCATTGTTTTACTCGAATCTTTTGGTGCAGAACATCTTGATGGATTTACCAAATATAAAGAGTTAAATGTCACTCCTTATTTCAAACAACTTAGCCAAGAGGGTTTAAAGTTTACAAACTTTTATTCAAATGGGTACCGTTCTATCTTTGGTATAACTTCTATTTTTACAGGAATTACTATTCCAAAAGGGGCACAGTATCTTGGTAAAGGACTTGAGTTATCTACTCTTAGTTACCTTGGCAACATTGCAAAACAAAATGGCTACTCAACACTTTCTATGCAAGCATCAAATAGACGTTCTTATAGAGTAGATGCCGTGAGTAAACTTGCTGGATTTGATGAGTACTATGGCGCAGAGGATATGCCAAATGTTGAAGAGGTTGATAAGGGCAGAGAACCACTCACTGGAACGTATGACTACAATATGCTTCATTTTTATCATCAAAAACTAAACAGTATGAAAGAGCCATTTCTAGGCTTTGCATTTACAGATTCTACACACTCTGACTTTCACCTTCCTAGTGCCAAATTTGAAAGATTTCCACATGATTTAAAAAACTACAATGGTGCCCTCAATGCTTATATATATGCTGATAATGCTCTTGAGAGATTTATGCAAAGTGTAAAAAAAGAGCCTTGGTTTGATAGAACTATCTTCATCTTTACCTCTGACCATGGAAGTGGTAATGCACTCAACTCTATTGCAAGAGAGTATAGACCAGATGACAAAGCTCTCCCCTCTATTGAGCATTTTAGGATTCCACTTATTGTCTATGCCCCTAAAATTTTTAAAGCTAGGGAGATTAAGACTCTAGGAAGTCACAATGATATATTTCCAACTATTGTAGATATACTTGGATGGAAGGCACAAATCACGACTATGGGAACATCTCTTTTAGATGAGAGTATCCATGAAAGATTTGTATACTTTTTTGCTGGAAACCTAATCGGACTAATCACAGATAATGGCTATATAAAGTATAATTTTAAAAATATTGTTGAAAAAAATATTCTTGGAGAGAGTGAAAAACATTTACAAGACTTACTCTTTGCCAGCGATACAGCCCAAGCAAAACTCTTAGAACAAAATAGGTGGACAAAATAGTGAAAATATTAATCATACTTCCAAACTGGCTTGGGGATGCTATTATGGCTACACCTGCTATAGAGCTTTTAGCGCAAGAGTACCCTCATGCTCGTTTTACCTTTGTTGGTAGTTTCGTAAGTATTCAAGCACTTAAGTACCATCCCCAATGCCACAGAGCCATTATAGATGAGACTAAAAAAGCCTCTTCGAGATTTATAGGGACTTATAAACTTGCCAAAGAGTTGGGCGAGTTTTCATTAGCTATTAGCTTTAGAAACCAACTACACTCCTCTCTTCTTCTGCGTTTTACTGGTACTGTTATCTGTTTAGCAAAAGCATCGTGGCACTCAAGACTTCTACTCTCGCACACTCCAAAGATAAAAGCAGATAGACACTTAGTCCAACAGTATGTAAAACTAGCAATGACGAACACCGATAATTTCGACGAAGAGGTATCAGCCCTCAAACTCTATATACCTCAAAAAGAGTTTTCCAAGCCTACACTAGGTATAAATGCAGGGGCAACTTACGGTAGTGCTAAGAGATGGTATCCTGAGCGTTTTGCAGAAGTTGCTGCTGCGTTTAGTGATAAGTATGAGATCATTATCTTTGGTGGACCAAATGAGGTTGAGATGTCTCAAGAGATAGAAGATAACCTTCTTAGACTCGGCGTAAATAACTACACCAACCTAGCAGGAAAAACAAATATTCAAGAGTTATGTTCTCACATTGGTGGCTGTTCTCTTTTCATAACAAACGACAGTGGACCTATGCATGTGGCTGCGGCTTATCAAGTGCCAACGGTTGCTATTTTTGGACCAACAAAAGACAAAGAGACTTCACAGTGGATGAATGAAAAAAGTAGTATTGTGAGATTTGAGATTGAGTGTGCTCCGTGTATGAAAAGAGAGTGTCCTCTCAAGCATCACGAGTGTATGAAAAACATTACAGCCTCTACTGTTATAGAAGCTGTAAAAAAACTAGACTTAAGTTCTTAGAAACCGAACTTAAAACCTGCGAACCATGAGCTGTTGTATTTAAAATCTGCTGCCTCATAGTTTGTGTCTATTCTTCTATATCCAAGCGTTATATTTCCATTTGGAATCACTTCAATATCATAAGATAAACGATACTCTAAAAAGCTATCAGCATCACTAAAACTAAGTACACTTGGTGCATAGTAAAGAGAACCATGAACAGACATAGGTATTAAGTCTGAAGCAGGGATTTTGTAGCCAAACTCAGCACCAAGAGGTATTGACATAAAGTCAGACTTAGCAGCTTTAGTATAGTTTAACTTCATACCAAGACCGATGCTCATTCCTTTATCACCAATATCTCTTTGCATTAAAAAGTTTACTTCATAGTATGGTTTGATACCAGCTTTGTCATTCTCAGAGTGCTTATCGTCTGCGTTTAAAAACTTAAAACCTACAAATACAGTATCTGGTTCAACAGTATCATAAAACTGTCCCATATCAAGTTTTGCACCAAGTTCTAAATCAGAATCATTGATATTTATTTCAGCTGTGTGCATAGCAAATGCTGCGACTGATGAGAGTGTAAGTAGAGTTAATTTTTTTAACATGTAGTTCCTTGAATCTTTTGAATTGTTTTTGTTGTACTTTTGCCATCGACAAAGTCAACTAGTTTCAATTCACCAGCAAATTCTGTTCCTACGACTGCTTTACCCTCGTAGTCTCCACCCTTCACTAGCACATCAGGCTCTATCATTTTTATAAGGTTTAAAGGTGTATCTTCACTAAAAGGAACCACAAAATCAACTGCCTCAAGTGCTGCAAGTAGATACGCTCTATCTTCTGCAATATTTACAGGACGAGTTGGACCTTTAAGTCTTGAGACAGACTCATCTGAGTTAAGTCCTACTACAAGTATGTCTCCAAAACTTTTTGCGATTTGGAGGTACTTTACATGACCAACATGAAGAATATCAAAACAGCCATTTGTAAAAACAACTCTTTTGCCTAACTTACGGCTGCGTTTTATCACTTCTTCTATCTCTTGGAAACTTTTTATATGCACATCAGATGTACTCTTATGCAGAGAAGCTTCATACTCTTGAATCTCTTCTATGCTTACAGTTGCACTTCCAATTTTTCCCACAACTACACCAGCTGCAAGGTTAGAAAACGCAGCCGTCTCTTCTATGTTCTTTCCAGCACAAAGTGCAAAGGCTATAGAAGCGATGACTGTGTCACCTGCTCCAGTTACATCAAAAACTTCTTTAGCAACAGTTGGAAAAACTTTTACCTCATCTTCGAGCGTAGCTATTCCATCTTCAGAAAGAGTTATCAGAGAAACACCAAGGTCACACTCAGACTTTAGTTTTTCTAATGCTAGTTTGAGACTTGCATCATCTTTTATATCTATGCCTGTTGCAAGAATTGCCTCTTTTTTGTTTGGTGTTAGAAGATAAGCTCCTCTATATTTTGAGAAGTCACTTCCTTTTGGGTCTACCAAGACTTTGACATCGTTTTGTTTTGCTAAAGTGATTATTTTTTGACAGAGTGCATCTGTTAAGACACCCTTACCGTAGTCAGATAATATCACCATATCAAAACTTGAGATATTACTTTTTAAAGAGTTCATAATCATCTCTACAGAACTCTGTGAAATCTCATCCTTGCTCTCTCTGTCATATCTAAGTATCTGCTGACTTACTGCGATAATACGACTTTTTTTAGAAGTCTTTCTCTCCTCTTGAATTATGAGGTTTGAACTATCAACATTTACACTATGAAGCATTGCAACTAACTCTTTGCCATTATCATCATTACCTATAACACCACTTACACTTACTTGAGCGCCAAGAGTTACAAGGTTGTTTAGTACATTCCCTGCCCCTCCAAGAACTGTAGTCTCGCGAGCGATATCTACTACTTGAACAGGAGCTTCAGGAGAGATTCTCTCACACGAACCCCAAAGATAGTGGTCAATCATCAAATCACCAACTACGAGTATCTTCGGTGCTGCGTTTTTTAGTATCTCCATCTACTTTACTTCTGTTTCATAGATACGTTTTATCTCAGGTACATATGCTTTTATACCATCTTCCATCTCAAAAGCTGGCTCATATCCTAGTGCTTCTTTAGTAGTAGCTATATCTGCCTCAGTATGAAACTGATAAGAGCCTATAAAAGGATTTGGTATATACTCACATTTATACTCAGTTGAAAGTTCTCTTTGTAGTATGTCAACTATATCTTGAAAACTTCTCGCCTTTCCTGTTCCTACATTATATATACCGCTCTGTTTTGGTTGCATAGCTTTAATATTTGCTTGAACAATATCTTCTATATATATAAAGTCACGAAGTATCTTGTCACTATCTTCAAAAAGACGGGGATTTTTCCCTGCTAGTATCTGATGCCCAAACTGAAGTATCATAGAAGCCGTAGAGTTTTTAAAGTACTCTCCTGCACCATATACATTAAAGTAACGAAGCCCGACTATAGAACTCTCGGCGTTTTTCATGTACTCACGGCTTAAATGATCCATACTTAGTTTAGAAAAACCATATACATTATTTGGTGCTTCGCGACCTACTCTTTGAGGAGACTCTGCGTTTCCATAAGTAGCAGCAGAAGAAGCATATATCATATTTGCGTCATGAGCCATTGCAAGGTCTAGTAAATCTTTATAAGCATTTACATTTGTCTTAATCATAAGATCTTGTTCTAGTGCTGTTGTGTCTGAAATAGCTGCCTCGTGAAAGATATAGTCAAACTTGTAGTTCACTTCCAAGTCAAGAAGTAAATCTTTGTCATTTATATCTCCACTTATTATCTCACCTCTAAATCCTACTATGTTTTTAAAATGCCCAAAGCTTTTTAAGTTGCCATTTGAGAGAGTTTCCCCACTTCTAAAGCTATCAAGTATCACTACTTTAGCATCTGGATGGTTGTTTTGAAAGTAAAAAGCTAAGTTTGAACCTATAAAACCCGCTCCACCTGTAATTAAAATTGTTTTGTTCTTTAAATCATCTTCTATGTATCGCATATTCACACCTACAATAAATTTTATTTAATAAAATAATACCTTTTAATTCATTAACAAGCATTTAAGATGCAACTTCGTATAATGAATTCGAAATTTAATCTTAAGGAAACAAAATGAAAAAAATCATAATCGCGTCAATAGCTACATTAGCACTAGTAACAGCTGCATCTGCTGCAGTAAACGGAAAAGCATGTGCTGCATGTCATGGTCAGAACTTTGAAAAAGCTGCAATGGGTAAATCTAAAGTTGTTAAAGATATGACTCACGCTGAAATCGAAGCTTCTCTTTTAAGCTACAAAAACACTCCAGGTTTTGGTCACTCTCCAATGAAAGGCGCTATGGCTGGTCAAGTTAAGAGATTTTCTGATGCTGACTTAAAAGCATTTTCTCAAACTATCGGTAAATAATTTATTTATCTGAATTGCCTTTATGGCAATTCACCTTCTACTCAGGTCTATAAGACTTTTTCTTTAACTCATCTCTTTTTTTCTCTTGACTCACAGCATCATTTAAATCTTCTACGCCATCAAACTTAGCTGCATTTAAAAATTTCTCTTCATCATCAAACTGCCCATTTTTTACAGCCCAAAGAAATGCAAAAAGTGCAATACTTCCTAAAAATAGTGATGCACTTAACATCATTGTTACTATCCAACTATCCATTTTCTAACTCCTTTTCCATTTATATCGTATTCTCATCGAATTTCCTACTACTAAAAGTGAACTAAAACTCATAGACAAAGCCGCAATAAGAGGAATAATATATCCTGCCATTGCCAATGGAATCGTTATGGCATTATAGACCAATGAGATTCCAAAGTTTTGTTTTATCAGTTTAAAAGTTGTATTAGAAATTTTAAACGCATCATTTAAAGAGTTTAGTGTGTCATTTAGAAGCACCACATCACTTACATCAACTGCTATATCACTTCCACTTCCCATCACTATACCTATCTCTGCCTTACCTAAGGCTAAGATATCATTTACCCCATCACCAGCCATAACAACGACCTTGCCACTCTCTTGGAGAGCTGTTACATAAGCTAGCTTGTCTTCGGGAGAGAGTTCATAGTTTACATTTTGGATTCCTATCTCTTTGGCAACACTTCTTGCACTTTTTTCATTATCTCCAGTGAGCATAATAGTCTCTATTTTTCTTTTAGCAAGAGTTTGAACTAACTCTTTTGCACCCTCTTTTATCTTATCACTAAGTTCATACACACCAACAAGTTTTTTGTCTATGGCAAAGTAAAAAAGTGTGTGATTACTCTCATAGTTACACTCCACAGAGTTTAAGTTCATAAGTTTTAGGTTGCCCCCAAGGATTTCTTGACCCTTATAAGTTGCGACTATCCCTTTTGCAGGTATCTGAGAGAAGGTGTCAAAGAGTAACTCTTCCTCACTCTCTTTGCTTATAAAACGCAGCACACCTTGAGAAACTGGATGTTTAGATGACTTCACAAGTGAGAAGAGGAGAGCCTTGTTAAACGCAGCAAATACTTGGCTCTCTATAACCTCAGGTTTTCCAAGTGTCAATGTTCCAGTTTTATCTACAACAAGAACATCAGCCTTTGCCATTGTCTCTAACTGTGCTGCTTCTTTAAAGAGTATTCCCCTTTTTGCACCAAGGCTCAGTCCTACAAGAGTTGCTACCGGAGTAGCCAAACCAAGAGCACAAGGACAAGCGATAACTATCACAGAGATACCAACCATCAAGGACTCTTCAAAGCTATGAGGCCAAAGCCACCACGCAAAAAATGTCCCAAAAGCAAGAAGAAGTACAACTGTAGAGAAGTGTTCAGAGAGCTTATTGGCTAACTGTTCTATGCGAGGTTTTTTGTTTATCGCAGACTCTAAGAGTGAAACAAGGTTTGAGAGAGTTGAGTGCTCAAAATCTCGTGTTGCCTCAAAATGAATATCTGCATCAATGCTTATAGTCCCACTCACTACACTCTCACCCTGCGTTTTATATATCGGTTCACTCTCACCCGTTAGGTTTGACTCATCAAATGAGCCCTCTCCCTTTACGATGACTCCATCAAGTAAAACTTTTTCTCCCGAGGAGACAATAACTATATCGCCAACACACACATCTTCAAGTTTACAAGCAAAGATTTTTCCATCTTTGAGAATATTTATCTCACTTGGGAGATGTTTACCTATGATGTCTAAGGTATCGGCTGCGTTTTTCTTACTTATAACTTCTAAAAACTTCCCTATAAGAACAAAGGTAATAATCATACTTACAGAGTCAAAGTAAGCTTCACCATGTTCTGTTATAGTTATATAGATAGAGTAAACATAGGTTAGAAGTGCCCCAGTGGCAACAAGTAAATCCATGTTAACAACTCTGTTTTTAAGTCCATAGTATGAACCACGAAAGAAAATCCAACCACTATAAAAAAGGACGGGAGTAGCTAAAACTCCCTCGGCAATATTTAAAATAGTCTTTAACTCTTGTGTCATTCCACTAAAAAAACCAGCATATTGAGCCACTGCAATCCACATAATGTTCATAGAAGAGAAAATAGCAACTGCCATTCGTAAGTAGTAATCTTTTCTCTGTCTATTCGCACTCTCTTCTTGGAGTGAAGCATCATAAGGATAAGCATTGTAACCGATAGCTCGAATCATATCTATAATCTCTGAGAGTTTTACAACAGAGTCTGCCCAGACAATATGTGCCTTGTTGTTTGTGAAGTTTATACTCGCTTCAATGACACCATCCATCTTATGCAGTGCTTTTTCATTGAGCCAAACGCAGGCAGAACAGTGAATACCTTCTATTATCAAAGAAGCTTCACTAAACCCATCGCTATTTTCTTTGACAAACTTATCATAAAACGCAGCTGCATTAAAGTTTGAAGAGTCTTCATACTGCTGTGTTGGAGGAGAGAGTTTCGTACTTCCTACCTTATCATAAAAACTATCTAGACCCTCATCAGAGAGTAGATGAAATACACCCTGACAACCATTACAGCAGAAGAAGTGCTCATCTTCTTGTATCATTACATCTTCACTAAACTCAAGATGACAGTGTGAACAAGCTATTTTATCAGACAAGTTCAAACTTCGCTTTGTTTTTATTTTTGATTATCTCTTGATATGGTTTGATAAGTCCACTCATGCAGATATAAACACCTGCATTTTCCTCTGCGTTTAAGTAGCCTAAGGCCATTGCTAGGTTTAGAGTCGCTTCTATGTTGTCAATTTCAAAAGGCTTCATTGAGCCTGTTAGGACTATAACTCTATCATCAAACACTTCATCTAAAAACTCAGCACTCAAGTCCATGGTATCAGTTCCATGCACTATCAAAAACTTATCGTCTTTTGACTCTTTTATGATGTTTGCAAGCATTTTTCTATCATCAGTATCCATCTCTAAGCTATCTTTATACACAACACCTGCAAGGTCATAGTCTCCACTGTATGAGGAGAGAATCTTCTCTATAGCGAGGTTATCATAAGGGACTTCAAGTCTACCATTTCGTTCGTTATATCTTTTGTTAAAAGTTCCACCACTATTTAAAATCAGCATTGTTTAGTTCCATATATCTTGAAGTTTTGAGACTATTTTTGTAGCCTTTGAAGTTTTGATAGTTTGAGCCTCATCAAAGAGATAAGTCTCTTTGAGACCTGCGTTTAAAGCAGCCTCTATATCTCTCTCCTTATCACCTATCATCAGAGAGTTTTGCATATCTATATCAAACTCTTTTTTGGCTTGGAGTAGCATACCTGCGTTTGGCTTACGGCATGAACACTCACCAGAAATAGTAGGATGATGAGGACAGTGATATACTTTTTGGATTGTAATATTTTGCTTATAAAACGCAGAGACCATCCACTCAGTGAGTCTGGAGAAATCCTCTTCGTTGTAGTAGTTCCTTGCTATACCGGACTGGTTTGTCACTACAAAGATAGCATATCCCTGCGTTTTGTAGTGTCTAATGAGTTCAAAGATTCCCTCTATAAACTCAAAATCTTCTATCTTATAGAGATAATCTTTTTCAACATTTATAACACCATCTCTATCTAAAAAGAGTGCTTTTTGCATAGTCTATGCACTCACACCATCAGCAAAAATCTCTTTTTCAATAATGTCACAAAGAATATGACCTATCAAAATATGAGACTCCTGAATACGAGGCGTAGAATCAGAAGGAACGATAAGTGAAATATCTGCAAGTTTTGCCATCTCTCCACCATCACGACCACTAAGAGCTACTGTAAAAATATTTTTCTTTTTTGCAGACTCAAAAGCCTTGATAATATT
>Ga0256824_10000680_pt1 | contig 13161 bp, 14 predicted proteins | sample CV67metaG_FD_191570 | JGI IMG/M metagenome (GOLD analysis project Ga0256824, IMG submission 191570) | Hydrothermal vent microbial communities from East Pacific Rise, Pacific Ocean - CV67 | ecosystem: Environmental > Aquatic > Marine > Hydrothermal vents | place: Pacific Ocean: East Pacific Rise...
GTGACATATACATGCTTAACAGAACCCACAAGCAGAACTGTATAATCTCAGTAATACTGCAAGAAGATATCACAATATAAAAGGATAAGAAATGGCACAAGGTAATAAAGTAATAAAAATAGCTCCAGCTCCAGGGACTGGTTCTGCAGGTATCAAAGACGTAACGTATGACAATGCTACTAACGTATTAACAGTAACGGATGGTGGTGGAGGTGTAACAACTTATACACTCGAAGACCAACATTTAAAAGATGTAACTATTGTCGGACACAAGATGCGTTTCCACATGGCTCCAGATTCACACAACCCAACTGGTAAATTTATTGATGTAGACCTAGACCATATGCAGGCAGACTGGGATGCGACATCAGGTGTTTCACAGATCAAGAACCAGCCTCACGAGACAGAGTTTCAAGGTGACTGGCTAGAGACAGACCAGACTAAAATGGCATTCATTAAGAATAAGCCAGGTCAAACTACTATCCCTCAGTCAGACTGGACGGAGCTAGACAATACAAGAACTGAGTTCATTAAGAATAAGCCTACTGCCGTGTACTACCAGGCGAATTGGAAAGAAGTTCTACATACAAGTCAGCACTTCATCCAAAACAAGCCTAGAGATGCAACTATGACTTTCCATAACCATATACTTAGATATGTAAGTTCAAACGACCAGACACCAGATACATTAATTAACCTTGCCGGGTACGAGAACAATGCAAGAACGGTAGCTGGACAATATCTACACCACCTTAAGCAACTAGAGCTAGTTAGAGATGACAGTTCAAGATTTACTATTGACGTAACCGGTCTTGATGGTGATGGTAAGTTTATACCTATTGCTGAGAAGGGTGTAGCTGGAGGAGTAGCAACTCTTGGTACGGACGGTAAGCTTCCGAACTCACAAGTGCCACCTCTTGCAATTAACGATATATATCACGTTGCCACAGTAAATGATCTGTATACGCTTGATGCCGGAGCGGCAGCAGTAAATGGTGGTATTCATCGTGGAGACATGGCTATAGTAACAGCTACAGGTCAGACAATGGTTGCCAACACTGATAAAGGTATTGGTGCAGCATCGTGGACAGAGATCAAGTCAAATGGCGGTTCTGTGCAATCAGACTGGAATGCTACAGATTCAACTAAGCCTGAGTTTATACAAAACAAGCCTAAGATAACAGAGGAGTCTGAGTTCAATGGTGCTGCAACGAAAGATCAAAAAGTATTTATATTTACGCACGACCCACTGCTACTCGATGTATATCTTGATGGAATTAAGCAGAACCCACAGGCAGGTGTAATCTATACATCAAATGGTACAACTGTTACATTTAAAACACCACTACACTTAGATACATGGGTTAACCTGGTGACAATGAAGGATGCATAATGATTCAGGCTGGCATACGAATATACACAGATAAAGACGATACCAACACAAAGATGCTGAAGAACTCTTTGATTCTTCTAAATGTGGCTGGAGAGAGTGCCGTATTCGGTGCCACCATCCATGATGAAGATGGAACTAGGAAGATAAGCGATATATGCAACAATAGAGATTTGTTTTATTTCTCACAGCTAATTAGCTTTGACTTCACTCCAGAAACCAATGAGCTTGAAATAGACCTCGGTTACGACCCAACTAAATAAGGATTATTGATGATAATAAAGTCACTATATCAGTTTGACGAGATAGACGATAAAGGGATAGGGTTGTTACCACTTGGCTCCATATTCCTTGCAACAACAAGTGTTTACAGTAATGCTAAGCTACTTGGCACCATTGTTGACAGAACTGGATTTGATGCCAATACAACTGTTGGAGATGTGCTTATTAAGCAAGACTCCTATAAGGTAATAGGTACATATGGTCACTTAGAATATGACTATCCAAATAACTCATTGCACATAGCAATACCATAAGGAGATAACATGCAAAAGAAACCATACTTCTCTTTTCGAGAAATGAGTGAGACAGGTCTTGATGTTATCGGTGTTAACTCACTCATACAGATAGAGCTAGGTAAATACCCAATATATATCTACCTAATAGATAAAACTGGAATAGATGCAACAACTACTGTCCTTCATTTATACAACAATATGAAGACTAACTATATAAAGTTCGATGACAACTACGATATGGAATACATTGCTGCAGAAAAAACTATGCGTATAACAATGGAGCTACAACCTATTTACGACCTTGCGTTGTCGAATAATCTTCCTGAGTCCGTCAAGGTAGACTTCACCACGAACAGTGCATCAAAATATGACCTATATAATGCCGTAGGTGTACTCATCCAGAGCAATATTAGACCTGGCAGCATAGTGCAGGTTCCTGTAGGTCTCTATACATTTGAAGTTCGCTCATATGATGATGCTGGTAATTTTGTTGTTTCAAATCAAGCGAGTGGTGAATCCATGCCTGCATTGTTTGACTTCGAGCTAGAGACGATACCTGATGCTGGTTTTATAGATATAATTCCAGTAGGACATACTTATATTTATGATATTTCTGACCCAGCAAACGTTAAAGAGGTTGATTCATCAAAGAAACTTCTTCCCAGTATTCCAGGTGTCGGTAAGTTTAGATTCGTATCGTCAACTCTTACAAAATTAGGCTTTGGTCCTAGAGACGGCATAAGAAGAGTAGTGTTCACGAAAGCTTCATCTATGACGTTGGCCAACAGAATGTTTTCTGGAGTAAAAAGTCTTGAAGAGGTAATAGTTGTTGACAAGAACGAGTTTAGAAATGTAACAGATATGTTTAGATTCTTATATCAATGTCATAAGGTTAAGACATTTCCTGAGCTTAATCTTGAGTCATGTGTAGATGCTAGGTCGATAGCCCAAGAGTGTTCAAGTCTAGTGTCATTCAATACAACGAATATGCCAAAAGTAACATCATATAAAGAATCATGGCAGGGGTGCAAGAAGCTTAAAAATTTCCCAACTCTAGATATGTCAAAGATAACTGACATGTTTAGTGCCTTTGATGGATGTAACTCATTCACGGATGACGACATAAACAGAAACAAATCTTATCCAGTATGTACAGACTTTTCATTCACATGGAGAGGCACTTATTATACACACGAATTAGGTCCATTCGACTTACCTGCTGCAAAATTGCTTATAGGTTCCTTTCAGAGTTCTGGAGTTAAGATACTACATCCATTCACTAGACTTGGAACAATAACGAATATGAAATACCTATTTTCCTCTTGTAGTGCATTGACTGATATTCCAGCAATTGACTCATCAGAATGTCTTTCTTTTCAAAATATGTTTTACAGAACTCCTGCTCTTAGAAATCTACATCCTCTGGACTTGGGTAAAGCGACAACAATAAAAGATATGTTTAAAGAGTCTGGAGTGACTACTTGGCCAGCTACGATGTTTAACTCTCTTCCAAATCTTACAGATGCGTCTGGATGCTTTGTTGAGAGTAAAGCGTTGGTTCTTCCTCCAATAGATATGTCAAATGTTACAAACCTGGAAAACCTGTACGCTGCTTGTAGAGTGATGACAGCGGTTCCAACCATGGATACAAAAAATGCAACAAACATTAGGCTTATTCTTAGCTCATGTGCTGAGCTTATAGTTGTTCCAGACATAGATGCATCATCTGCTGTAAATATAGGACAGATATTTCAGTATAACAAGAAGATAAAGCATGCTAATATATTGCATACAAATAATGCAGAAAATGCATATGGAGTATTTTATCGTTGTGAGAAACTTATATCTGTAGGTGAAATGAGTATGCCAAAGGTAACAAAACTTGATATGTTTTTCAAAGAATGTTCCTCCCTGACATCATCAATAGAGATTGATGCACCAGTGTGTAAGTCTATGAAAGATTTTATGGCTTCATGTACATCTCTAGTTAAAGCAAAAAAAGTACTTGCTCCACAGTCATTGATTTGGACAAATGCTTTCAAGGGATGTTCTAAGCTGACATGTATAGGTGGTATAGATTCAAGTGCTACAACAAACTCAACTGGCATGTTTACTGGATGTGGTGCACTGACTGAACCAAACACCGTAAAACAGGGGCAGATTATGTCTGGTACGAACTGGACTCACACATGTCCATAATTAAGGAGAATAAATGAAACTATCAATAAAAGATTCAGGTAAAGGTAACGTCTCTGACGTTACTGGTGAGTACCCATATGGAACCGGTGTTATTGTAGATATAGTTGCAGTTAACCAGGCACAAGTATGGCGTAGATATTCGTTTGAGATAAATGTCTCTGTTGCTGCGAACAAGGCAATATCTTTTGGACTAACTGGTCATCCTACGGTTAAGCTTGTTGAAATAACCGGTGGAATATCAGTTGACCTTGGTGATACTACAAATATACCAACAGCCACAACAAGTAAAAAATATAAGATAATCCAGGACAAAACACTCACTGGATTCAAATTTATAGGTGATGGAATCACAGATATAGATGTATTCTCTTTTGGTGGGGTCACTGATATATCAGATTTTGCAAAAGGAATGACTACACTGGCAACACTTGAGGTCAGAGGAGGTTCCAATGTCGAGAACATTACGACAATTGCATCAGCATTTGAGGGATGTACCTCTCTGGTGGAGACTCCAAGAATGGAAACAAGACTGTGTTCAAACTTTAGTAGAACCTTTAAGGGATGTACCTCCATACATACAGTACGAAAGATATCGTTTGGTCCAAGTTCAAATGGAGAATCAATGTTTGAAGGCTGTACCAGCATTACTCAGTTTGAAGTTCTTGACTTTGGGAATGTATCAAACGCAAAGAGATTTTTCGCAAATGCAAAACTTCCTGCAGGACTAAACCTAGGTTTTGGTGGTGCATCTACTCTTGAGGAAATGCTTATAGGAACGAATGTATCAACTATGTCGATATCAACTGGAAGAAGTTTGACAAACCTAAACAAAATGGCATTCAACAATACGATACTTACTCGCCTAGAGATGTATGGTTTTGGTTCAACTACGGCAGTTGACTCATTCAACGGATGTACAAATGCATCTGTTTCTCTTGCAAACATACTTGTAACTAATGGCCTCAGAGCTTTCAAAGATTCTGGCTCATCTAGTGCAGTAAGATGGGATATCCTAGCAAATGGTGAAGAGATGTATATGAATTCAAGGCTAGGTACGTCAGGAATAAATGCATCCATGCTGCCAGTGTGTGTAAACATGAAAAATATGTTTAACGGTTCTAATGCACAATTCGGAGCAACAGTAAATGAACTGAATTTCCCTGAAGCTACTGATGCTACGAATGCATTTAAAGGTTGTCAGTTCCAAAGAATCGACTCCATCACAATGCCAAAAGTAGAAAAGCTTGATGGATTCCTTCAAAATAACACAAGACTGACTGTTGTTGGAGACTTTATCACGAGTACAAAGCTTAAGTCATGTAGCCATATGCTCGACGGTAGTGTTGGTATTCCTATGGCCCCAAAGAGCATGATAACTGCATCAGTAACTGACTTCTCCGGAATGTTTAAAGGATGCTCACTATTGGATGTTTTCCATAGAGCATATGATACAAAGAGTGGAACAAACTTCGACAGTATGTTTGAAGGTTGTAGTACACTTAGATGTATGGATAAGATAAACACAAGCAAAGCTGGTGCAACAAAGGTTGATATGTTTAAAGACTGTACAGCTCTTATTGGAACCACAACGAATATGCCAGATGCTGCAGCAAGAACATTAATTACAAGCACAGCAGGTAAAAACTGGGTTAACCCAGCAACATGTTAAAAGGAGAAATAATGGATTACACATATAACGACTTTACCGGTCAAGACCTAAGTGGTCAGGACTTCAGCTATAGAGATATGACTGGTTCTAACTTTGCTGGGACAAAGCTATCTGGAACCAAGTTCAATAACGCAATTCTTCAGTATGCAAACTTCAGAGGTGCAAATGTAGATGGAGCTATATTTGATGGGGCATATCTTGGATATGCATCATTTAAGGATGTAGATAATAGCAAGGCAACCTTTGTTGGTTCTAAGACAAGGATGTCGCCTATAATGCACGAAACACTTACAGGTGCAGATACTGTAATAGAACCTGTGGATTCTGACAAGATTGAAGCAGACAAAGAGAAGTTATCTGGACTAACTGTTGTACTTGATTCCTTCGATGACAGAAAAGTGTCTAACCATCAAATGATGGCACATGGGAGAAAAACTGGTAAGTATATCGAAGCACTGGAGATGCATGGTGATGCAGCAGTTGTAGATAGATTGTTTGCAGAAGATAAATTTAAGTTCTATATAGCAGACAGGTCTTCCGGCAAGACAACCGAAGTAACATATTATCCACCAGAGAATAATCCTTTAGCAGATGGTTCTAGTGATGAGCCACAGGGTTCATTTGATACAGCTCCATATACTGAGCTTTTTGTTATATAATAAAATAAAGGATAGATAATGACACAATTAACACTTAAGAGAGGAGTACCTGTAGAGGTTACTCCAACTGGAGCTTTTGCTGTGATTCAGAACACAATGAAAACTATTGATGATAAACTCATGATTTCAGTAAATGGAACAGTTAATCAGAAATGGATTAACCTAGACGCTGGAGGATGTGTTAAATTTTCACAACCAATGTATTTTATGCAAACCTCATGGGATACAGTGATGGTTCCAGTAATAGAAGGAGCATAGTATGAGCTTTGAAATGATGGATGGTAGTTTCCTTGACCTTACTGCAGGTGGTGGAGGTGGTGGACCAGGTACTGGAAACGTACATACTGGTGATGTTCCTCCTCCCGCGTCACTTGGTAAACTTCATGATATGTACTTTGAGAACCACAGCTCAATGGTAGATGGACCAGAGACACTAATATATGATAGTATTGTTCTTAAGGCAATAGATTACAATAATGAAAATTGGAAACTATATAGCCAGAATATAGTATGGAATGCACTTACTGTTACTAACAACAATCCAATAAAAAAAGTAACAATGTCATGGGATACAAATAATGGTGATGAGTGTGACTATACATTTTTCACGGATGGAACTCTTGTTGATTCAACAGCTATAAACATGAATAAAATAAAATTAGTTGCAAATGGTGTAGACTATATTTTTCCCGTTGGTAACGGATTCCCTGCAGCAGACGAGTTTGTGCTTGAAGCAGACATGGTTCAGAGTCCTGCACCATGGTTGGCTTTTGAAGCAATGCTTAATGCAATGCCCGATGATACCTGTGCAATGTTCGACATAAAGTTAAGTGTATATGCATCAAAGAAGATAGTTACAAAAGTATTTAAGATGTACCAAAAAGAAGGTAATGGATGGGTAGATAAAACTCCAATACTGTGTAATGGAGAGAATGAAATGTTTGCATCATATACACCAGTAAACGACATGAATGTAGCAACAATGAAGAATCTAAGCAATACTCCAGCAGCACCAATGACAGATGGAGAATATAAACTTAAGGTAGCCGCTGGTGTAGCTACATGGGTGACAGTATAATGCCAGATATATTAAAGAACACTGCTGGTGAAATGGATTGGTCAAAGCTCTTTATGGGCTTGGCTATGGCTATTGTCTTAATCATTCAACAGTTTCAGACCTATCATATCGCTGACCTAAAAGCTCAGAAAGAGATAAGTGATGCTAAGTTCATAACAAGAATTGCAGTAGAGAAAAGACTTGACCATATGGACAGTACATTCATGAAGAAGGACGAGCTACTTGACCATCTCAATAGGCTTGAGCTTTCACATGGAATATTAAAGGAAACAAAATGACAGTCACATTAGCGTTCTATAAAGACGGGAAAAGTGGTGTATCTAGGTTCATCAGATGGGTAACTAGAAGCCCACACTATAGCCATGTAGAGATTATCATGGGAACGGTGTGGGTAACTGCTCTTATAGGTCAGGGTGTAGTGGCAAGACGATATGTACCGGAAGATCACAAAGAGAAGTATGACTATATTGATGTTGAGGTCAGCGAGAAGCATTGGCACGAGACAATCGAATATGTGAACAAGATCAACGAGGACAATATGTATGACTATCTTGGTGCATTGTTTGGTAGTATGTTGAACATACCATTCATTCAAGACCCCAACAAGTTCTTCTGTTCTGAAGTAGTAACTAATATACTCAAAAGACTGGATGAGCCAAAGGCAAGAACGTTGTCTGGTTCCAGGAATACACCACAGATTATATATGACTTATACAAGGATAAATAATGTTAATAAGTAAGAAGGGTTTAGAACTCATAAAGAGTTTTGAAGGATTTATGTCTCATCCATATTTGGATGTAGCCATGGTTCCAACAATAGGATACGGCACCACTCACTATCACCACAGAGCAGTAACACTAAACGATCAAGACATAAGTGAGAGTACTGCATCATACTTGCTGCGTACACAGGTTGATGAGACGTACGGTAAAGCAGTGAATCATTATGTACAGGTTCCACTAACTCAGAACCAGTTCGACGCTCTTGTTTCTTTCACATATAACCTTGGAGTCGGTGCTCTAAAAAGTTCTACACTCCTACGTGATATAAATTCTGGTAAAATAGCAGAAGCATATAATGAGTTCCATAAATGGACTCATGCAAACGGTAAGGTTGTCCGTGGTCTTGTAGCAAGACGTAAAAAAGAATCTGAATTATTTTTAGCATAAAGGATGGCATATGGATCAAGAAGATGAAAACAGAGTTGAAGTCGAATATGATGACAATGGCATGGTAAAACCAGAGGATCTTCAGCCTAGTTGGAAGAATCCCCCTACGGTTTCCAAGCTTAAACAGGAAATACAGGATGCAGAACCTGAGTTTAATACTCACGTATCCAACGTAAGAGGATGGCTTGAAGTAAGAGATGGAAAGCTTAAGATAAAAATACCAAAAGGGAAGAGTCAATTCCAACCAAAGCTGGTTCGCAAACAGAATGAATGGAGATATTCCTCTCTTTCTGAATCACTATTGGCTTCCGAAGATATGTTCGATGTTAAACCTATGACACATATGGATATAGAGGCAGCAAGAGATAATGCGATCATCCTAAACAAGCAGTTCAATAAAGATATAGACAGAGTTGACTTTGTTGACACATATGTTAGAACTGCAGTCGATGAAGGTACAGTCTTTGTGCGAACAGGATGGGAATTCTTTGAAGAAGAGCGTGAGGTTGAAAGACCAGTAATGACTCCTCAACTTCCACCGGAGATAATGCAGCAGATGCAACAAGCTCAACAGGCTGTGCAGCAGGGGCAAATGGATCCTATGGAGTTCCAACAAATGCAACAGCAGGCACAGGGGATGGTTCAGTTGATGCCAGACCCTTCTGGTGCTACAGAAATGGTCATGGAAATGACAACTATATACAATAGACCTACGATTGAAGTGTGCGATTACGATAAGGTCTTAATAGATCCTACCTGTAATGGCGACATGGATAAAGCAGGATTTATTGCTTATCAGTTTCAAACATCAAAAGCAGAATTAAGTGAAGATCCGAAATATTCAAATGTTGAAGCTATCATTTCTGATTCAGAAGAGACACTAAGCCAAGAGGAATATGAGGAGAAAGCATTTAACTACAAGGATGATCCACGTAAGAAGCTTACAGCTATAGAGTACTGGGGTAATTGGGACATCAATAAAGATGGAATACTTGTACCGATTGTTGCAACATATGTTGGTTCTACTTTGGTTAGACTTGAAGAGAATCCATTTCCAGATAGAAAACCGCCATTCATTAAGGTTGTATATCTTCCAAAAAGAGATGACGTTTATGGTGGAGAACCAGATGCAGTACTTATTGAAGAGCATCAGGATATCGTTGGAGCTATCACTCGTGGTATGATAGATCTTATGGGTAAATCAGCAAACTCACAACAGGGTATCTCAGCAAACGCATTAGATCCTGCACAGAAGCTTAGATTTGAACAAGGTAAGGATTACATCTTTAACCCGGACGTTGATCCGTCTAAAGCATTCTTTATGGCTACGTTCCCAGAGATTCCACGTTCAGCAATGGATATGATAACTTTCCACGAGCAAGGTGCAGAAGCATTGACCGGTGTAAGAGCATTTACATCTGGTCAAGGTGGCAATGCATTAGGTAGCACGGCTGCAGCAGTTAAGACGGCTTCAGACGCAACCTCGAAGCGTGAAATGGGAATACTCAGAAGACTGTCGTTTGGTATCATACAGATTGGTAGAAAGATCATGGCTATGAATGCTGTGAACCTTGAAGACGAAGAAGTGGTAAGAATAACAGATGAAGAGGATGTAACAATATCAAGAGATCAACTTGACGGTACATTTGATGTAAAGCTTACGATCTCTACTCCAGAAGTAGACCAAGAGCAGGCACAAGATCTTGGGTTTATGCTTCAAACTATTGGACCAAGCATGGATCCTGGGTTACAAAGTGTAATTCTTGGTAAAATTGCACGTCTTAAAAAGATGCCAGACTTGGCTAAGCAAATCGAAGATTATCAACCTCAGCCAGATCCTATGGAGGAGAAGATTAAAGAACTACAGGCACAACTGCTTGAAGCACAGGTTGCAAATGAAGTTGCTAAAGGTACTGAGAACCAAGCTGATACTACTCTTAAGAATGCTAAAGCACAAACTGAGATGGCTAAAGCAAGAGCACTTGAGTCAACTGCAGACAATGCAGATCTTGACTTTGTACAGAAGCAAGACGGAACAAGAGAGTTGAGAGAGGAAGGTGCTAAGAATTCTGATCACGAAAGACAGAAGGAGATGGAGAACACCAAGGCTATAAACTCTATAGATGACAAGCGTGTTGCTGCAGCACTAGACAGGGACAATCCTCTGGTTGGGTCTAACTCACCAACTCCAACAGCAGGGGGAGAGGGAAGTTCGGGAAAGCTTAGTCCGAAGGTCTTCAACGCTAACAACCATTACCAGAAAACTCCGGTAAACGTGTTGCCAGGCATGGATACTCCAGAGGAGAATCTTGAAGACTCTTTGGTGAACAGACAACTTTAAGCCAGATGTGTGCTATAATTCAGCATAAACCAAACACTAAACCAAACAAAAGGACTATAGATGACAAACCCAGGCGAACTAGACAGAGTTGAAAGAGAAATAGAAATTTCAATTGATCAGGCTAGAGGAGCAGTTGATAGAAAGAACAAGATGGAGAAGCTTATTAACACACCAGAGTTCAGAGATGTATTCACGGTTGGTTATATGGAGCAGGAGCCAGCAAGACTTGTGAGTCTTCTAGCTGATTCAGACTGGCAGACTCCAGAGAAGCAAGAAGAGTTACTGCATGATATGCGAGCAATTTCTGCATTGAGACAATATATTCTTGGTATCAAAGCAATGGGTAAGACTATGGAGAACCAGATCATAAGATCACAGGAAACCCTCAACGGACTAAGAGAAGAAGGAGAATAGTATGTATAAGATTGAATTGAGTATTTCAACTGCAATGTCTTTACTAGCTAACTCATCTTCAGGTTCTGAAGAGCCAGAAGAGTTTGATGAAGATATGGAAATAGATGAGGATGATGTTGCAGATGTGATATTATCCACAAGTGATGAGGATTTTGAAAAACTTTCACCAGAGGACTTTGAAGAAGCACTTACTGGTGAAGATACTTTAGGCGATGATGACGAAGATGACAATGAATACGACGTAAATGAAGACGAACAATCTGACACTGCAGGTGATGATGGTTCTGAGCAAACTGAAGATGATTTTGATTCAGCAGGAGATCAACCTAACGAAGATGGACAAGCAAACACTTATGACCCGAAGCAAATGGAAGAGGCATATGACCTCCTATTTGGGAATCCGATCAAAGCAAGTGGGCGTGAAGTTCAAATCAGAAATCCAGAACATGCCAAGAACTTTATTGAGATGGGCATAGATTACAACAAGAAGATGCAGTCGATGAGACCACACCTGAAGACACTTAAGACTCTTGAAAAAGAGGGACTGTTGGATGATATGGATAAGTTAAACTTGCTTCTTGAAGTAAAGCATGGTAATAAAGATGCTCTAAAGAGACTCATTGCTGAGTCAGATGTAGACCCTCTAGATTTTGCAGACGAAGATGCTATCGAGGCAGGTAGAAATTACAAGCCAGAGAACCATATGATGTCTGACAGGGAAGTAGAGGTTGAAGAAGCACTTAATACCATTGCAGCCACTGAAACAAACCAAAGAACTCTTGATATTGTTACTAAAGAATTTGATGATAATTCTAAGAGGATAATAACTGATAATCCTAGTTATATAGTTGCACTGAATGATGATGTTGCTTCTGGTGTTTTTGATCACATAATGGATGCAGTCCAGTATAAGCGTGATATGAAGATGGCACCTCCAGGTATAAGTGATATGGAGTTATATATCAGTACTGCACAGGAGATGGCTAACTTTGAGAGAAAACAAATCCTAGAAGATCAGCAAGAGCAGCAGAATAACCAAACACTACCTAGACAAAAGCGTGGTTCAAGTAAGCAGGACAAGGCCAGAATGTCTGGAACCAGATCTGCTAGAAAACCTAAACAGAGAGAGTATGACCCTATGGAAGTTCTCGGAATGGACGATGCTCAATTCGAGAAAGAAATAGGTCAACTCCTAGACTAACAAGGAAAAAAGTTATGAAACATATTAAACTTTCAACAGCAACATACCTGGCAGCAGTGTCAGTATCTGGTGCATTTAACAACTCAACTAACGATTCTGAAAGAATCTATGGTGACGGTACAGATTCAAGTATTGGTGCACAAATCAATACTTATTACTACGACAAAAAAGCACTTATCGAAATTGCTAAAGAACAGTTCTTTGGTCAAATGGCTGATACAACTTCTATGCCTAAACATATGGGTAAGAAAATTAAGAAATATTTATACCTTCCATTGCTAGATGACAGAAACATCAACGACCAAGGTATTGATGCAACTGGTGCAACTATCGCTAACGGAAACCTTTATGGTTCTTCTAGAGATATCGGTACAATCGTTGGTAAACTTCCTACTCTTACTGAGCATGGTGGAAGAGTTAACCGTGTTGGTTTCAAAAGAGTTGAAATCGAAGGTACAATGGCTAAGTTTGGTTTCTTTGATGAGTATTCTCAAGAGTCAATTGACTTTGATACTGATCCAC
>Ga0256824_10000681_pt1 | contig 13156 bp, 12 predicted proteins | sample CV67metaG_FD_191570 | JGI IMG/M metagenome (GOLD analysis project Ga0256824, IMG submission 191570) | Hydrothermal vent microbial communities from East Pacific Rise, Pacific Ocean - CV67 | ecosystem: Environmental > Aquatic > Marine > Hydrothermal vents | place: Pacific Ocean: East Pacific Rise...
TGGTAAAGAAAGAGGTTGTGAGGAGTGTCGAGAGCACCTTGTAGCTCTTATTAAAAGAATTATTTTAGCTATTAATGAACCTTTAGAGATTGATGGAAAAATAAATCATGTTGGTGCTAGTTTAGGTGTAGTCCTTATACCTGCAGATGGAGATAATGCTACGGAAATCATAAAAAGAGCAGACAGTGCTATGTATAAAGCCAAAGAACTTGGTAAAAATCGTGCTGTTTTTTACAACACTGCCCTTCAAGATGAGGCAGATAAATTTTTACAGATAAAAAGTGATCTCTTAAATGCTTTTAAAAATAGAGAGTTTATTATGTATTATCAGGCTCAATTTAATGCTAATGATACAGAAAAAATAGTCGGTTATGAGGCTCTTATAAGATGGCAACATCCAACTAGAGGAATGGTTTCACCATCAGAGTTTCTTCCCTTTATTGAAAAGTTAGGGCTCAGTATTCAGCTTGATAAGTATGTCTATTCAAAAGTACAAGATGATATTCAAAACCAAATCTTAAATGATAATAATCTTCATATCTCTATAAATCTCTCTGCTATCAGTTTTGAAGATGATATTTTTATAGAGTTTATAGAGAATAAAATTACTTTAGGGAGTATTGACACTTCGAGAATTATTTTAGAAATTACGGAAGAGACTCTTATTAAAAATATAGAAAGTTCTTTTATTCAAAAAATTAAAAGTTTAGGTTTCAAAATCTCTATTGATGATTTTGGAACTGGTTACTCCAGTTTGGCCTACCTCTCAAGTATAGAGTTTGATGAAATAAAACTTGACATGAGTTTTGTTCAGGCTATCCACAAGAGTGAAAAAGATGCTCAAATATGCAAATTTATTCTTAATATGTCACAAGCACTTGGTGTTAATGTAGTCGCCGAAGGTGTTGAAACACAAAAACAACTCGACTTTGTAAGAGAAGGTGGAGCCAATATTATACAAGGTTATCTCCTAGCAAAACCAGATTCTGTGGAAAATATTTTTTAATCTAGCTATAATTCTAAAAAAGTTTAAGGCTACAAGTGCATACACCTAAAGGTTTTGGAAAAAACTACTTCTCATTAGCAGCAATCCAAGCATATATCTCTCTTAGTAAGATAGTAGCCCTTAGTACTTCAGTATGCACCCTCGATGGTAAACCCCTCAGAATAAAAATAAACTCTCCGCCTAGTTCATAATCTTTCACTCACAATAATAAAAAATTAACACAAAAGATTAAGGACAAAAATGTCAAACACTATAAAAATATCAATAATTTCGGCTGCTTTAATTAGCTCACTATATGCAGATAATCAATACACTTTAGAAAATATAGAAGTAACAGCGGCACAAGGAACAACACTTAATAAAAAAGATGTAACTGACTCTGTAACGATTATCACTAAAGAGGCTTTAGAAGAGGCTCATGTAACTACACTAGATGAAGCGCTTAACAAGCTTGGCGGTATCTCTATGACTCAAAATGGAGGTCCTGGAAAAGCAAGTTCTATGTTCCTTCGTGGTATGAGTTCAAAACGTATTTTAGTTTTAGTAGATGGTGTAAGATACAACAATCCAACTGCCATCGGTGCAGCAGCAGGATTCTCACAAATTTTACTTTATAATGTAGAACAGATAGAAATCATTAAAGGTGCACAATCTGGAGTTTGGGGCTCTGATGCAAGTGGTGGTGTTATCAACATCATTACATCAAAAGCAAAAAAAGGTCTTCATGGTGCTCTTAATCTTGAGTATGGTTCTTACAATACTATTAACACCTCTGCAATAGCCTCTTATGCAACAAATATGTACGACTTTACAGTGGGTGCAAACTCTTATACAACTGATGGGTATTCAGCAGTTGAGAAGATAAAATCAGACCCTGATTACGGTAAAAGATATGACGAACTAGGCTTTGAAAAAGATCCTTACATAAATGAAACACTTGATGCAAAACTTGGAATCAATATTACAGATAACGATAGAATTGAGCTTAAAGTGCAAAGTGTAACATCACGTGTTATGTATGATGCCACTCCTTGGCCTCTGTATTTACCAGCAGATTCAACTATTCCAAAAACAGATTTATACAACCGTTTTTATACTCTCTCTTTTACACATAAAGACTCTCTTAATGATGTCAAAGTTCACTACAATGTATCTAAATTCAGTCGTGATATATTAGGAACATTTGGAACTTCAACTTACACGGGTTCAGTTGAAGAGATTAAAGCAGATGATAAAATATCTTATGCAAAAGACTCATTTTTAAGAGTAGGTGCATCGTATCAGAAATTTAAACAAGAAGATATAACAGCAAACACAAACAAAGAGTATAGTGCTATCTCAGTATTTGCAACAAACTACAATAAGTTTCAACTGTTTTCAGATTTAAATACAATTATTACGGAATCAATTCGTTTTGATGAGTATGATGAGTTTGATAACTCTTTAACTGGGAAACTAGGACTTAAACAGTTCTTTTATAAAGACTTTTATGTAAGTGCTAATGCAGGAACTGGTTTTAATGCACCTACCTTAGGTCAACTATATGGTGCCTATGGAGCAAACCCAGATTTAAAACCTGAGAAATCTTTCACAACAGATCTAACAGTTGGAAATGATACTATCTGGATAACTGCATTTTATAATGAAATTACAGATTTAATTGACTATGATTTTGCACTTGGATATGTTCAAACATCTGGAAAATCAAAATTTGAAGGTATAGAAATAGGTTATGAAGACTACTTTGGTGACATAGTTGGTGTCAATGCTATGTACACTTACACTAAAACTCAAGATGCTGATGGAAAAGCTCTTGCTCGTCGTCCTAAAACTCAAATAGATGTAGCAGCTACTTACTATGTATCAAACGATTTTGACTTAGGATTAAATGCTCAGTATATTGGTAGTAGATACAATGATGCAGATAAGCAAGGAGCACAAACGGGCGAGTATATAATCAGTAACTTTGTTACAAATATGAAGATGAATAAACATGTGACAATTTATGGTAAAATCAACAATCTGACTGACAAATACTACCAAACAGTAGATGGTTATGCAACTGCTGGTCGTAGTCTTTACCTTGGTCTAAACGCGAAGTATTAAAAAGGAGAAATCTTGAGTACAAAAATATTTTCATTCATTCTCCTTTTTGTACTCAATCTCTCGGCACATGAGAGAATTATCTCTCTTAGCCCCTCCATTACAGAGATTATTTACGCTCTTGAAAAAGGGAGTGATTTAATAGCGACTTCTAGCTACTCACTCTACCCAAAAGAGGCTCAGAAACTTCCTATTATAGGTGGTTATGAGAACCCTCATTTGGAAAAGATTCTCTCATTTAAACCAACTTTAGTTGTGGGACAAAACTTTAACCAAAGTACTCTTAATAATCTCAAAAAATTTAAAATCAAGACTCTCCAACTCAATCTAAAAACTCTATCAAGTATTCAAAACTCTATCACTAAACTCGCCACTAAGCTAAACGCGGTTCAAAAAGCAAAAGAGCTAAACCAAAACATAACTAACGCCATAACAAACGCAAACAAAACTCACAAAAAACACTCTGTTATGATAGTCTACGGTCTACGTGAAGATTTGAGAAATGCGACCTATATCGCAGGACACGACATCTTCTTTGAGGATATCATCAAAGAGTGTGGTAATACAAATGCCTACACAAGTAACTCTAGCGCACAACCCGTTCTTAGTTATGAGAATATCATAGCCATCAACCCTGACCAAATAATTATCCTCCACTCTCTTGCAACTGAAGCAAACGCGGATGTAGAGCGAGCTCTTAAAAACTGGTACACTCTTCCAACAAACGCGGCTAAAAATGCAAAGATAAGCATAGTAGATGAGGATTATCTCCACATTCCATCCCATCGTGTTGCACTCACTATAGAGAGACTCTGTAGGGAGATGAATGATTGAGCTAAAAAATATATCTTGTGCTTACAACAAAAGAGTTATTCTCTCAAATATCTCACTTAAAATTGAGAATCACCTTACTATTTTAGGTGCAAACGGAAGTGGAAAGAGTACCCTCGCAAAAGCACTCTGCAACTTAACCGCGTTTGAGGGTGAAATTTTCATAGAGTCTCAAAACATAGATACTCTTTCACTGCAACAAAGAGCAAAAGCCATCTCGTACATCCCAGCTAAACTAGATATTTACGACTCCTTTATAAGTGTCGAGGAGTTTGTTCTGCTTGGAAGATTTCCCTATAAAAAGAGCTTTGTAGAGTACTCAGAGGAAGATAAAACTATAGTCTCCCAGACATTGGCATTTTTAAAAATTGCTCATCTTAGTTCAAACGCGGTGAGTTCTTTAAGCTCTGGAGAACAGCAACTCGCACTCATTGCCCAAGCCCTAGCACAGAGAAGTAAAATCATTATATTTGATGAGCCAACTGCTAACCTCGACCCAAGAAACTCTAAAATTATTGCAACACATATAAAAACTCTCAAAGAGAACTATCAAGTTATTCTCATAACACATGACTTGCATTTAGCAAACTTTATAGACTCCCCTACCGCGTTTATAAAAGAGAAAACTCTACACTATTATGAAGATGATTTTTTCAGTGATGAGAACTTAGAAGAGCACTACGGAGTTAGCTTTAACTCACTAGCGGTGCAGTATGATTAAGTTTTTAATCTGGTCGGCTCTCTTTGGAGTGCTTCTGCTTTCACCGTTTATAGGAGCAGTAAATCTTGACATAAGTAGTATATTTGTCAGCTCTTCGCTAGAACAAACCATCTTTTTCGACCTTCGTATTCCTCGTGTTTTGTTTGCTTTTTTTGCAGGTATTATTCTCTCGCTAAGTGGGCTTCTATTTCAGACACTTTTTCGCAATGCCCTTATGACTCCCTACACTTTGGGAATATCGAGTGGTGCAGTTTTAGGAGCAGGAATAGCTATAAAACTCGGACTTGGAACTTTAGTTTTTGGTGTAGCTGCCATAAGTATTTTTGGCTTTTTTGGAGCGATGCTAACTGTCTTTTTACTTGTCTACCTCTCACAGTTTTTACACTCACACCAACACGAATCGCTGCTACTTCTAGGGATTGCACTCTCACTCTTTTATAGCTCGGCACTTATGATACTTTTTTATCTCGGTGATGCAATGCAAAACGATATGCTGATTCGCTTTACTATGGGTTCACTCTCGGTTATTGGCTGGAGTAATCCTATTTTACTTGGTATCATCGCGTTTATACTCTTAGTGAGTATATATGCTTATAGGTTTGAGTTGCAACTTCTAAGTATCTCAGAGGACCAAGCACATCTCAAAGGCATCAACACAAAAAGAGTCACACTTTTACTTCTGATGGTCTCCTCGTTAGGTATCGGGACACTTGTGAGTATTAGCGGGCCTATAGGATTTGTGGGTTTAATTGTTCCTCATATCGTGGCAAAACTCTACCCTCTTAGTGTGAGTCATCGCATTTTAAAAACTGCCCTTTTTGGAGGCTTTTTTCTTGTAGCTTGTGATACCATTACAAGAGGAATCCAAACACAAAGTGAACTTCCTATCGGTATAGTCACGGCCCTTATTGGTGCTCCTTTTTTCATCTATCTTATTATCACAAAGGTTTCAAAATGAGTTATACATCTTGGTTTGACGAACATGCAAAAAAACATATGAACATAGTCAAAAAACTTCTTTCAAAAGGCTATAAAAAAGAGCAGATAATTGACTATTTTGACTTTGATAACATGGTTAAAGAGGAGAATGACTTCTGCCCTCTCTACAAAGAACCTAAAAAGTGCCACGACATGGAGTCACTTAACTGCTACCTCTGTGCCTGTCCAAACTTTCGCTTTGATGAGGAGGGTTTAGGAGAGTATAACGGTTCTAAAATCCTGAGTAAATGTACCATAGACAATGGCGATAAGTTTGCAGGGGACAAGGTAATCCACCAAGACTGCTCGAAGTGTTCAGTCCCTCATCATAGAACTTATGTAGAGAAAAACTTCGACTTAGATTGGCGAAATATCATGAGTGAGTGCAAGGCATAATGGGTGTCATTACAGCTATAAGTTTAGAGGAGATAAACTCCCTTTTTCCAACTTATAACTTTATGAATGTCCTGCCAACAAGTGATGGCATTATGGATACGACTTATATTGTCTCAAACAGTGAAAAAAGTTTTATACTTAAAAAATATGAACGCGATATGGGAGAGAAAATACAAAGAGATGCAGAGCTTTTAAAAGAGCTAAACGCGGTAGGTTTAAATGTACCTCTCCTTATGGACTCCTCCAACGGATGGTATCTCTACAAAAAACTCTCTGGCACTCAACCTAAAGTTATAAAGAGTTACCATATTCAAGCACTTGCAAGATTTATGGCAGAGTTTCATCAGCAAACAAACAAAAAGAGTTCAAAAACTCTTTTTCTAGAGAGCTATGAGCTTGAAAAAATACTCTGCTTTACAAAGAAGAACTTCTATATCTACTTTAAAAAACTCCAATCTCTTCAAAATTATAAGCCTAAGAATGAGGGTTTTATTCATGGAGATATCTTTAAAGACAACACTGTTTTTCATCGTACAAAAATAGGAGTTTTTGACTTTATCGATGGAGGAAGTGGAGAGTTTATTTTTGACATAGCTGTAGCTCTAGTCGCGTTTGATGCAAGAAAACACCCTCTTTTTATAAGCCTCTTTTTAAACACCTACAACCAAAAATCTCCTAAAAAGATAGAAAAAGAGAAGCTTATAAAGATGATGGAACTCGCCTCAAAATTTTATGCCCTACTTCGTATAGATAAGTATAAAAATCCTAAAAAAGCAAAAGAGTTACTATGAAACATGGTGCTGGAATCTACAAGGTAGCCAAAAAACTAAACTGCTCACCCGATGCAATAATTGACTTCTCTTCAAACATAAATCTTTACCAACCAGAGATAGAGCTAAAACTTAGTGCCAAAGAGATTGCAAGATATGCAGATAGTTCTTACAGTGATTTAAAAGAAATAATTGCTCAAAAGTACAAAATAAAAAAGTCACAAATCGCTCTTTACAATGGTGCGACCTCTGCCATATTTGAGCTGATGAAAAAGCTCAAGGCTAATGATGTTTACCTCTATGCTCCCCTTTATGGTGAGTATGAAAAAGCAGCAAAAGAAGCTGGTAAAAAAGTGCATATTTTAAGCCGTCTTTATGACTACGACGCAGAGCCAAAAAAAGGTGCAATAGTTGTCTTTGTAAATCCAACTACCCCTGATGGAAAGCAGTATGATTTAGAGAGACTTTTTCCTCTTTGGAAAAGACAAAAATGCACTATCGTTATAGATGAGTCTTTTATAGAGTTTGAAAATCATAAATCTTTTATAAACCAAATAAACAACTACAATAAACTCTACTTTATCAAATCTTTTACGAAGTTTTATGCTTGTGCAGGAGTACGAGTTGGAGCTATTTTTTCACAAAAAAGTGCTCTTAAGAAGTTTACGACACCTCTCTGGAATCTCTCCACTTTTGATGTGGCATTTTTAAGCCAGAGACTTCAAGATAAAGAGTTTCAAAGAAGAGCTAAAAAGCTTCATAAAAAACAGAAAAATGAACTCCAAAATATCTTAGAAAAATCCAAACTTTTTGACTACATAATTCCAAGTGATACGAACTTTATTTTAGTGCACTCTAAGCAAGGCTATAAAATATATAAGCACCTCTTAAAACATAAAATTTTAGTTAGAACTGCAGGGAGTTTTGACTTTCTCTCAAACGATTGTTTGCGCTTTGCAGTGAAAGATAAAGAGGCACACAAAAGACTCAAAAAAGCTCTAAAAGTTTTGCACTCCATAGTCTAAATCATCTCTCCATTTAGGATGATGAAAATGAAGTCGTCTATCGCATGAGTCAGAAATACTAGACTCATTTAAACTTATTTTGCCTATTTTGAGCCACTCTTTTTTCTCATTAATCACTCTGCTTGCTACAAAAACATTAAAAACTAACTCCTCTTTTTTCTCTATTTTCAACTCTTCTCTAAAATCTTTTGCATCGACCCGCTTAGAACTCGCCGCTTCTATTTTTAGCCATTTTGGAGTGATTACTTTTGAACTCTTACTCTCTCCCAAATAGGAGATTTCATAGAGTTGTCTAATGGAAGGATTTTTATCTGCCTGAGCAAAAGTACGAGCCACTTTTACACCATAAGCCGCGTTTAACACTGCCTCTAAAGTTACACTTATTGTCGGCTCATTAGTGAGCGATACATCCAAATAATGCACTGCATCACTTCCTCCTAAATCTTCAATAAGAAAAAAATTAGCACTTGGGGTGGAGTTGAGTTTTTGAGTCTCCATTGTAGGAAAAAGCTTTAGAGCAAAACCAAAGGCTCTCGTACTTCCGCTTTGAGTATTACTCATAGCCGTTGAAGCTCTTGCGATTATGAGTGCCTCACTACCCTTTTTAAAGTATCCACTGTAAGGATTTTCCACCTCAACCTTCCAAACACCCTTAAAACATATACCATTGGGATGCGCTAGTTTTTCAAAAGGCTCTAAGAGGTCTGCATTTTCATTAAGAGTTCTCTCAGCACTTTGGCTTATGCCATGCTCACCAGAGAGTTTAAAATAAGAAACTTCCATCTGAGGTAGTTCCTCATAAGGATCAGATTTCACCTGAGTCCAAACATCTTCAAAGCTATGCATATAAACTCCTTTAGTCTCATAGGAAATAAGCTTATTGGGACAAATTCCTAAGACAAAGAGCAGACCAATAAGTAATAATTGTTTCATAATTTTTCCTCTATTAGACAATGATAACTAAAATAGTACGGTAAATCAAAACTAAGTTTTCTACTTCGTCATTCTGAACTTGATTCAGAATCTAGCTCAAACTAAAGTAAAACTAGACCCTAAATCAAGTTTAGGGTGACAGAAACAAAATATTTTCTGAGTTTTGATTTACAGTACTAAAGTAGATTTATAACCTATAAAAAAGGAGTTTAATTGTAAAATATTTTAAGTAAAAGGGCATAAATAATTTAAAGATAGGTAATGTATGAACTCTCTAAGCATATTTGGAACAAGCAGTGATGCAGGTAAATCAACTCTCTCTTTTGCCATCACATACCTCCTCCATAAACGCGGTATAAAAGTAGCCCCATTTAAGGCTCAAAATGTCTCAAATAACTCTCAAGTCTGCGACAGTGGTGGTGAGATTGCTATACCTCAGTATTTTGCAGCCGAAGCTATTGGGCTTAAAACCTCGCCAAATATGAATCCAATTCTGCTCAAGTCTGGTGGCAAGTCAAAGGCTCATGTTATAGTCAATGGAAAAAGTGTGGCAAACAAGGATGTTTGGGGCTACTACCGAGATATCGACTCTCTTAAACCTCATGTGAAAAATGCTTTTTTAGCTCTAAAAAAAGAGTACGATATGATAGTTGCAGAGGGTGCCGGCAGTCCTGTTGAGCTAAACCTAATGGACAAAGACCTCTCAAATATCTATGTAGCAGAGGAGTTCAAAACTAAAATTATCCTAGTAGCAGACATACAACGAGGTGGTGTTTTCGCTTCTATATATGGTGTCTACCATCTCTTACCAAAAAAGCTTCGTAAAAATATCATAGGGGTAATTGTAAACAAGTTCCAAGGTGATATGTCTCTCTTTGATGAGGGTGTCAAAATCATAGAGAAGGAGTTCAAAATTCCTGTTCTTGGTGTTGTACCATTTCGCCCTTTTAACCTCGGTTTTGAAGATAGCGAGTCGATTATGAACTATACTCAAGACACCTCAAACGCGATTATAAAAGTAGGTGTAATCAAGCTCCCTCACATCAGCAACTTTACAGACTTTGAACCGCTTGTGGTTGATGAGGAGATTGATTTAACCTTTATCTCAAATGCAAATGATACTTCTAGTTGTGATATTCTTGTTTTACCCGGGAGTAAACGAGTTATAGATGACTTAGAGTGGCTTAGAAAAAGAGGTTTTGAGTCTATTTTAAAGAATAAAAAAACCAAAGTAATCGCTATATGTGGAGGGTATGAGATGATGTTTGAAAACATCTTAGACCCTCTTTGCATTGAGTCTGAGAAAAAAACAACAAAAGGCTTGGCAAGACTCAAGGGCGATGTAGTTTTTCGTAAGAACAAGATTGTTCAAAAAGGCTCTTATAATCTTTTTGGGATTATGCTTGATGGGTATGAGATACATAATGGTACCACCAAAAAACGAGCTAAAGAGAAGAAAAATTTCTATGGCACATTTGTACATGGAATTTTTGATAGTGATGCCCTGCGAGCAAAAATATTCACTGAGATAGACTCAAAATATAGAGGCTATAACTTCAAAGAGTTTAAGTCCAAGGCTATTGAAGAGTTTAGCTTGCATATTGAAAAAAATGTAGATATTAATACAATCGAAAAGGATCTTTATGAGTAATCTTTTAGTGGCACTTTTTGCCTACCTCATTGACAAAATATTTGGTGAATTTCAGTTCATTAAACACCCTATCATCACTATTGGAGAGATGATAACTTGGTTTGAGCAGAACTACTACAGAGACTCTATTTTTAGAGGGCTTATCTTAGTTTTTTATGTTTTAGCTATTGTAGGTTTTGTGAGTGGTGCTATTACTCTGTTTTTGAGTGAACTCCCTCTTTTTATAAATGTTATATTTACCTCTCTATTTGCTTCAATATTTATCGCTCACAATATGCTTTGGGAGTCGGTAAATACCCTGCTAAATGCGGAGAATAAAAAAGAAGCTATTGCAATGCTTGTAAGTCGAGATACGGAAGATATGAGTGAGAGCGATATCTACAAGGCAGCCATAGAGACCTATGCTGAGAACCTCAGTGATGGTGTTATTGCCCCTCTTTTTTATCTTGCACTTTTTGGACTTCCTGGAATTGTATTTTACAAGGCAGTAAACACTATGGACTCAATGGTCGGCTACAGAACTTCAAAATATGAAAAGTTTGGTAAAGTAGCCGCACGCTTAGACGATATTTTAAACTACATACCATCGCGTTTAACAGCCGTACTCATTATGATTCTTGGCAGAAAAAACCCCTTTTCATTTTACAAAGATGGCAAAAAACATGACTCACCAAACGCGGGTCATCCCATAACTGCAATGGCGTTGGTACTAGGTCTAAAACTTGGTGGTGACACCTCTTACTTTGGGAAAATAAAACATAAAGCAACTTTTGGCGAAGGTAGAGAGATTATTACAAAAGAGGATGTCAAAAATACTCTAAATTTAGGTAAAATCTCAAAATGAAAACTCTTAATATATTTACAAACCAAGCAGACACACTTCCAGAGGGAAAAGCGGACTTTTTACTCGCAGCCTCAGTTACAAAAACTTGTGAAATAGCAGGTATTACCCAAGCAGGTATCCCCGGCAAGATTCCTCTCACTCCAACTCTTGATGCAGAGTTTATTGTCACTCAAAAGCTCTTCTCTATGCCTGAGCTTGCTGAGACTCCAAGCGGTGTGCCTACTCCTGCACTTATCACTCGTGCAGTTGAGAACCTTAATCCTTTTAGCACTATAGAGATTTTGGACTTAGGGCTTGAGGTTAAGCCAGAGCAGACACAACTCCATAACTTTAACATTGCAACATCAGACTCCATAGCTACTGGAGCGAAAATAGATGCCAAAGAGATTTTTGGTAAAGGAATGGATTTTGGTAGAAGCTACGACCTTAAAGGCTCTTACCTTATTTTAGGAGAGTCAACACCCTCAGGAACAACAACTGCCGCGGCTTCGGTTCTTGCTCTTGGTTATGACTGTGTAGATGATTTCTCATCAAGTTTTTTAAATGTGCCAAATGGTGTAAAAAATGAGACTATAAACGCGGCACTCTCACTCATAAATGAAGATATGAACAGCTTTGAGAGACTCTCACTGGTGAGTGATAATATGCTTCTGTTTTGTGCTGGATTTTTACTTGAAGCCTCACGAAGATTTCATGTAGTTCTTGCAGGTGGAACACAGATGGCAGCCTGCCTTCTCATAGCTGATAAACTACGAGAAGATGTGCTTATGCGTCTAAAATCGGACAATATCACTCTTGCTACAACCCAGTGGGTAGCAAAAGATGAAAACTCAAATATCAAACATATACTAGAACAACTCAGCTACACTCCTCATGCCATCTATACTGAGTTTAGTTTTACAGAGGCGGAGATACCTGTTTTAAAAATGTATGATGAGGGTGAGGCTAAAGAGGGTGTTGGAGCTGGGGCATGTCTTGCTTATGCTTCAACTAACTCGCTTACTAACGAGCAAGTTCTTCGTGAGATAGAACTTATAATGTATATGATGTAATGAAAGCTCTTTTTATAGGTGGCATCAAAAGTGGGAAAAGCTTTTTAGCAGAGAAGTATGCTCTTAACCATGCCAGAGAAAAACCTATATATCTCGCTACTACAGAGTTTATAGATTCTGAGATGTCTCAAAGAATCCAGCAGCATAAACTCCAGCGTGCAGAAAATTTTGAGACTATAGAAGAGCCACTTCAACTTACTAACACTATAACAAACTGTGAGGATATAGTTTTAGTAGAGTGTGTGAGTATGTGGATAAATAACATGCTCTACCATGAAAAAAACTTTGAAGACATAAAACAAGAGATAGACTCTCTTATGACATTAGAGAAAAATATAATTTTTGTACTTAATGATGTAGGAAGTGGTATTATCCCCGACAATAAACTAGCCCGTGAGTTTATAGATATTAGCGGCAAAGTCTCTCAACTTATAGCCCAAAAAAGTGATGAAGTTTTTCATGTAATAGCCGGTATAGGTACAAAAATAAAATGAGACCCTTTAAAGCCTTTGCCCTAGCGTTTAATATGCTCACTATCATCCCTTTTTTCAAAGTCCACGACTTTTACAAGGGAATAAACGGCTACTCAGCAATGTTTTACCCTCTTGTTGGGTTTCTTTTAGGCTCACTTCTTTGGCTAACTCACACAGCACTGCAAGGTTTTATTCCCCCTACTCATCTCGCTGTTATTATCTTTGCTCTTTGGGTTGTACTCACAGGAGCTCTGCATCTTGATGGTCTGAGTGACACGATAGATGGACTCTTTGTAAGTCGTGAAAGAGCTCTTGAAGTTATGAAAGATTCTCATGTTGGTGGCATGGGTATGATTTTCACCCTTCTGTTTTT
>Ga0256824_10000682_pt1 | contig 13151 bp, 14 predicted proteins | sample CV67metaG_FD_191570 | JGI IMG/M metagenome (GOLD analysis project Ga0256824, IMG submission 191570) | Hydrothermal vent microbial communities from East Pacific Rise, Pacific Ocean - CV67 | ecosystem: Environmental > Aquatic > Marine > Hydrothermal vents | place: Pacific Ocean: East Pacific Rise...
ATACGTATATATAAAAAGAAGGCCAAACATGAATTTCATAGAAAAAACATTAACAATGTTAAAAAAAAGTAACTGTGCAAGTGATAGTAATTTTTTTCAAGCAGTAAAAGAAGTATTAGAATCAATAGAACCTCTAATTAATAATAATCCAAAATATGAAAAATATTCAATTATTGAACAACTTATAACACCAAATAGACAAATACAATTTAAAGTTTGTTGGTTTGATGATAAAGGTAAAGTACAAGTAAACAATGCATATAGAATACAGTTCAATAATGCACTTGGACCATATAAAGGAGGGTTGAGATTCCATCCTAGTGTAAATAGTGATATATTAAAATTTTTAGCATTTGAACAGATATTTAAAAATTCGTTAACTGGATTACAAATTGGTGGAGCTAAAGGTGGAAGCGACTTTAATCCAAAAGGCAAAAGTGATGCTGAAATTATGAGGTTTTGTAAAGCATTTATGTTAGAACTTCACAAATACATAGGTGCTAGAATTGATGTACCTGCAGGTGATATAGGAGTTGGTTCTAGAGAAATAGGGTATTTATATGGTGCATATAAACATCTTACATCATCATATGAAGGAGTTCTAACTGGAAAACCTGAATTCCTAGGTGGAAGTTTATTAAGACCACAAGCAACAGGTTATGGAGTAGTATACTTTACTAGAAAGCTTCTTGAGCTAACTGCTAATGAAACTTTAGAAGGCAAAATTTGTACAGTAAGTGGAAGTGGAAATGTTGCAATATATACTATAGAAAAATTAACAGAATTAGGAGCTACAGTAGTATCATGTAGTGATAGCCATGGTAGTATTTATGATAAAAGAGGCTTACACTTAGAACTTCTAAAAGAGATAAAATTTGAAAAAAGAGGAAGTTTGGAAGAATATGCAAAAGCATACCCAAGTGTCGAATATGTAAAAGTAGAAGATTATCCAAAAGATGGGCATTTTGTATGGACAATACCTTCATATGTAGCAATACCATGTGCAACGCAAAATGAAGTAACTTTAAATGATGCAAAAATTTTGGTAAAAAATAAAACGAAAATGTTAGTAGAAGGTGCAAATATGCCAACTACTGCTGAAGCAGTGGCATTATTGCAAAAAAGTAATACTATATTTGCACCAGCAAAAGCTGCAAATGCAGGTGGTGTTGCAGTAAGTGAATTTGAAATGGCCCAAAATGCATCAATGCAAAAATACAGTAGTGAAAAAGTTGATAAGATGTTAAAAGATACGATGGAGAATATTTGTGAAAATATACATAGTACTGCTTCTAGATGTAATGTAGAAGGAAATTATGTTGATGGTGCAAATATTGCAGGGTTCCAAAGAGTAGCAGATGCAATGATAGCTCAAGGTATATAAATGCAATATTTAGTGAATCTAAATATAAAAATAGAAGAGTTACTACAACAAGAAGCAGATGATTTTTTAATTGCAAAAGAAATTAAAAATGAAATAAAAACATATCTTAATTCACTTGATATTATATTTAATAACTCGCAAGGTAAAGATTTTTTTATAAAACATACAAAAAAGATTGATGGATTTATAAAAGTTATCTATAAATATCTTTTACGAAAACACTTTGGTGATTTTTTACCTATGAGTAACTCTATACCTATTACACTTATCGCTCTTGGATCTTATGGAAGAGAACAATTATGTGTATATAGTGATATTGATATAATGTTACTTTATAAAGATGTTCCAGGATTTAATATAGAACCTATTATAGAAGAGTTTATGACTATTGCTTGGGATAGTGGACTTAAACTTGGTTCAAGGGTTCATGAAATATCTAGTATAGAAAAAGAAGTAAGAAGTGATATTACGATTAAAACTTCTATAATGGAATCTAGACTTATTTATGGATCTAATATATTATGGACAAATTTTTTAAATAAACTTTATAATATAAGAAAATATAATCAAAAAGAATTTATATTAGAAAAACTAGCTGAACACAAACAAAGACTTATATCAAATCCACTTTGTATGCAAGCAAATATAAAAGATGGTTATGGCGGTATGAGAGAATCTAATATGTTGTTTTGGATAGCAAATGCAATATATGGAGTGAGAACTACAAAAGATATGATAGGTATGCATTTTAGTGAAGATGAATATAAAGCATATCGAGGCTCACTAGAGTATGTATTTAGAATAAGAAACGCTTTACATCTAATAGCAAAGAAAAAACTTGATATTATAAATTTTGATGTGTTACCAGAACTTAGTAGCAAGCTTGGATTTAAAGACACACCAAGACTTGTAAAAGAGAGACAATGTATGTCAAAGCTATTTGAATCATTACATATAATACATAATTTTTCAGCTAATATAGTAAAAAAAATAAGTAGACAATATATGTTTGATAAAAAGAATATCAAACTATTAAGAGATTCAAGAATAAAGAAAAATTTATATATTTGTAAAAATAAAGTATATACATCATATAGTAGAAAGCCAATTACATTACAGTTGTTATTAGAAGAGATTAATACTTTAAGTGATAATGTAAATAAATTTGATAATTCTTATATATATTTTTCTAAAAATACTATTCTTCCAAAACAAAATACAAATAAAATAAAATCAGAAATAAAAAAACTAATATCAAAACAAAACTTATATGCAATATTAAAAATGCTTTATAATGCACAATTATTTTTAGTAATATTTCCAAATGCAAAAAAGATTTTAAATCAACCTCAATTTGATGGATACCATATACACCCTGTTGATATACATAGTATAAACTCAATCAAATTTATAGCAAATATAGAAGATAACTTTGTATTAAATACTTATAATTCATTAAATACTAATGATAGAGCACTATTAAACTTCGTTACACTATTCCATGATTTTGGAAAAGGAAGAAATAGGGAGCATTCAATAGTTGGTGAGATGATTTTTAAAAATGCAGCAAATGATTTAGGTCTTAAAAAAGAAGATATTATAGATGGCTCTATTGTAATAAGACAACATAATTATATGTCATATGTTGCAACTACACAAGATATTTATTCTCAAAAGGTTATTTTAGCATTTACTGCACTTCTTGGTTCTAAAAGGGTACTTGATTTACTTTATTGCCTTACTTATGGTGATATAAATTCTGTTGGTAATAATATTTATACTAGTACAAATGCATCACTTTTAAGAGAACTTTATTTACAAAGTGTAGTTGCTTTAGATAATAAAGCATTATTGGAAGATAGTACAAGAAGAGTAAAAAAAGAAAATGCAATTAAAAACAATAGCTTATTTAAAGAACAATCAAAATTAATGCAAAAAAGAATATTAAAAATAGAGTCAACACATCTATTTTTGATATACAAAGCACAAGATATTATAAATATTGCTATTGATGCAAAAGATATTTTTGATATGAGTTTTAAAATAGAAAATAAAGAACAATTAACTATTAAAATAACAAGATTAGTACCTATTAACCTTGGATATTTATTAGGTAAGCTTAGTTTTTTAAGTATTAGTGGTATGCATATTTTTAAACTTTATGATGATAAAAAATATTTCGATATTACATTTTCTCAAAAAGTTGATGAGGTAGATATAGCATTTATTGAAGAAATTATAAGAAACTCAGTAGATATGAGTAAAAAGTTTAAATTTGCAAAACCAGTTATAAATAGAAGTGCAATTGAAATTGATTTAGAACATAGTGATGAGTTAGCACAAATACAAATTACAACAAAAGATCAAAAAGGATTGTTTGCGTATATTGCTTATATCTTTGATAAGTTCAATGTAGAGATACAAAGTGCAAAAATAAATTCTAGAAATGGTAAAGTAAATGATCTGATACTTGTAGAAAAGAATGGTAATTTTTTACCAAATAAAGATGAAATAATTAAGCTTCTTACTAAAGTTTAGAGCTACGCTTAACTTTTTTTAGTTACAAAAGCGATATTATTTAGATTATTTAGTTGTAAAATATCTAATAATTCTATTACTTTATTGTAGGGAACATCTTTATCAATATTTATCATTATTGATTGTTTTTTATCTTTTATAATTTCTAGTTCTTTTTGTAAAGATATTAAATTAATTTTTTCCCCTTTATAGCTAATAAATTTTTTATTTAGTTCTATGTTAATATTCTTTTTATCTATTACTTTTGAAGTTGAATTTGAAGATGGAAGTTCTAGTTTTAATACTGTGTTATCTTTTTTAAAAGAAGATGTAATAATAAAAAATATTAATAGTATAAATATAACATCTATTAATGGTGTTAAATCAGGACTTAGGTATTCAAATCGTTTTTTCATATTATATGTTTTCTAATACTTTATTATTTATATCTAATTCATTTTTATATAATACACCAACATAATAGTTGTAAAAAATATAGTGAGGTATTGAAACAATAAGACCCACAACTGTTGTAATAAGTGCTAAAGAGATGTTACTTGAAAATAAAGTAGGATCATCAAGACCAACTTTTGAAATAGTATCAAACGATAAAAGTATACCTAATACTGTTCCTAAAAGCCCAAGAAGTGGAGCTATTGTAGCAATTGTTTTAATACTAGTTAGACCAAATTCATACTTTTTACTATGATGTTGAATCATATCAGTAATATGTGATTCTAAATTATAGTTTTCACTTACTTTATCAGATATATCATCTATTATTTTTTTTTGATCTTTTTTCATTGAGAATATGTTTATAATTTTTGAAATAATAATAGCGAATCCTACAATATTTAATCCTATTAGTATATATACTATTGGTCCACCATTATTTAAAAATGTATTAATATCCATTATTTCTCCTAATATATTAAATTGTACTTTACAAATATTTTGATTAAAGTTGGCTTTTTAGGATGAGGATAATCTTCATAAGCCTCATAAATTGTATCAACGGTATTGTCATCTAGCATAAAGTAGCCACTACTTTTATCTATAATTACATTTTTGATACTCCCATTTGGATAAAGTATAAATTGTACTACATTTACACCTTCTTGACCTGCTTGAACACTAAGCATTGGATAAGTTAAAAATCTTTTTGTAACTTCACCTATACTTTTTATATTTTTAATTAAAAATAATTTTGTTTGTTTATCAAATTTTTCAAAATCATCACCATACAAATCAATATATTGTCTTGTTTGTTTATCAACTTTTTTTTCTTTTTTATTAAAGTCAGATGCAGTAACTTTTGGTAAAACTTTTTTAACTTCATTTTCTTTTTTAACTATCTTTTTGATAATTTTTTTAGGTTTAGGTTTAGGTTTAATTATTTTTTTATTAATCTTTTTTTTAATACTTTTAATACTTTTAGGCTTTGTGTATTTTTTGATTATTTTTGGTTTTAGTTGTATATATTGTATTTTTGAAGCTTGTGCATCGATATTTTTATGAGATTTATTTTGAGTTAATTTTGTAGTGGTATTTATAAATATAAAATATATTGATATATGCAATAAGACAGATACTACAAGTGCAATAAAATATTTCAATACTATTTCCTATAAATTTTATAAGAAATAGTATCTAAAAGTGACTAAATAGCTTCTTCGTCTCTTTCGCCTGTTCTTATTCTAATTACTTGTTCAATATCAGAAACAAATATTTTACCATCACCAATTTTACCAGTTTTTGCGGCATTTATGATAATCTCGATTGTTTTATCAACATCTGGGGCATCTACTATTAAATCAATTTTTATTTTTGGTAAAAAGTCTACAACATATTCAGCACCTCTATATAGTTCTGAGTGACCTTGTTGTCTTCCATAACCTTTTACATCGTTTATTGTCATTCCTGTTATACCAGCTTCAGCTAATGCTTCTTTTACATCGTCTAATTTAAATGGTTTTATTACTGCTTCTATTTTTTTCATATTTATTCCTTAAAATGATCTTTTAAATTCTGGATATGCTTCTAATCCACACTCATTTACATCTAAACCTTCAGTTTCTGTATCTTTAGTTGGTCGTAGAGGTATGATTTTATTTATGATAAATAATACTATATAAGAACTTACAAAAGCAAACACGGCAACTACAACTATACCTTTTAGTTGATCTATAATTAATTTATCTGTAAATATTCCAACTGCTAATGTACCCCAAATACCATTTACAAGATGCACACTCAATGCTCCAACTGGATCATCAAGTTTTAGCTTATCAAATAAAGGTACAGCAAATACAACAAGTAATCCACCAATAGCACCAATTAGAATAGGAGTATAAATATCATATAAATCAGGTCCTGCTGTAATTGCTACAAGCCCACCTAATGCACCGTTTAAAACCATAGTAATATCAAGTTTACCATATTTTAATTGCATCATAATACCAACTATTATAGCCCCACTTAATCCTGCTGTGTTGGTATTTAAAATTGTAAGAGCTACTGCATTTGCACTTTCAACGCTAGAAATAGAACCAACACTTCCTCCATTAAATCCAAACCAACCAATCCATAATAAAAATGCACCTAAAGTTACAAGAGGAATATTAGAAGCTGGAATTACTCTTACTGCCCCATCTTTTGTATATCTTCCTTTTCTTGAACCAATTATTAAAATGGCAGCAAGTAATGCCCAACCACCAGTTGAATGAATAACTGTAGAACCAGCTAAATCATACATGTTTAAATCAAGAGCAGTATTAGCTAAAATATTACTTCCCCATGATACGTTTACTACTAATGGATATATAATAGATGCCATAATAATAGCAAATATACCAAGAGGTAATATTTTTACTCTTTCACTTACTCCACCAGACATAATATTGATTACTTTTCCTACAAATGCCATTTGAAATAAAAATGCAGCCCATTGACTCATTGATGTTGATCCAAAATCTCCAAAAGCAAGGCTATACCCAAAAAGTAAAAATGCCATAGATGCAACAGCATATATCATTGTATTCATCATTAATACAGATGCAACATTTTTTGTTCGTACTAGTCCAGCTTCAAGCATAGCAAAACCTGGAACCATAAATATAATCAATACAAATGCAAAAAGAGCAAAAAAAGTATCAATTACAAAAGCTATATCAGCGTTCATATAAATCTCCTAAATTTTATTTAGAATAATTATAGTTAAATTGTAAGAAATTAGTAAAGAAAAAAGTTGTATATATTATATACACTAAATAATCAAAGGAATTTCAAGTTCTATGATATTGTCTTTTTGATAAATATTTATTAAGCTATGTTTATTTACTTGAAAATTATTTAAATTTATAAGATTTTGTGAATTGAAATTTATACAAATAATATGATATTTCTTTTTGTTTATTATTTCGTATTCACCAGTTTTTAGAGCGACTTTTAGTATTAGTTTATTATCATCTTTTACTTCATTAAATATGTGATTTAAAATTAAAAGAAATTCATTTATATCTATTTTTAATTCAGGTATAGATACATCAAAAACCTCTTGTATTTTTATGTTTGATTGAATGAGTGATGTATTTTTAGAAAGTGTAATAAGTGTATAAATATTAGACATATGATAATTACTATCTATATTTATATTCCTACTTGGTTCTACTTCTTTATATAATCTTAGTGCTATTTCTTCATCATTAAGATAGCCAACCATGATCGCATAATATGTTTGTTTTTTATATTTTATATTTATAAATTTACTAGAAAAACCAAAATTTTGGCTAGCGTTACTAATAGCTAATTCATATAATTCTTTTGGAGTTACAAAGTTAAATAAATATTCAGCTTCTTTATTAAAGTTTAAAAGTTTTCCAGCTGATGAAAACATTATATAAGGGTTTAAATCATTGTCTAATAATTGTTCATAAAAGTTTTCCATCTTATTCTCCAAAATACTGATCTAATTTTTTTCTAACTGTTATTCTATTGATACCTAGCTGATTTGATATTTTAAGTTGAGATTTAAAAGCTTTTTTTGAAGCATTAAGAAGAGGTATTTCAAATAAACTTAGTAGCTCTTTATATGTTTTATCTCTTTTTAGTTCTTGAAATAAGAACTCTTCAAAGGACTTCATCAGCTCTTTATTATTTAGCGAGCTATTAAAAATAGATTTAAAGATAGATTTTTTTAAGGAAATACCATTTAATGATAAATCATATTTTATTTTATTTATATCTATTGTTGTGTTTTCACTTAATTCTTTTGCTTCTTTAATATATTCTTGACTTATATATTTAAAGTCTTCACTTTTAATATTCAAAGAAGGCATTTGAATTTTAACAGCAAATATATTTGTATATTCTTGATTATCACTTATTGTTGTAGCAATTATTTTTACATCTTTACAATTAAATAAAAATTCATTTTTATTTAATACTTTATGTAAATCATAAATAATTAAAGTATTATAATGAGATAAATTTATTTTATTATTATTGATAAGGTCTTCTAATAAAACTGAATCAAAAGATTGTGTATCTTTTAAAATTTCTTTTGTTAATAGCTTTTTACCTAATCCAACCTCTCCTAAAATTAGAATATTAACAGGTAAATTTATAGCTAATAGTGCTGATTGTAAAATATTTTTTGTTTCTTTTGATTTTGATATAAAGCTATTCATAATAAATTCCTAAATAATGTTTACATAATAATATCATAACTTGTATATAAATTAGACAGGTATTTTTACTTTGTCCTTAAGTTTAATTTGTTATTATTAAGATATATCAATAAACAGGAAAAAAAATGTTAAAAAAATTAATCATTTCACTATTAGTATTTACTAATGTAATACTTGCAAATCAAACTATAGTTTTAGAAACAACAAAAGGCAATATTGAGTTAGAATTATTTGATAAAGTTGCTCCAAAAGCAGTTGAAAATTTCACAACACATGTTAAAAATGGTTATTACAATGGAATTATATTTCATAGAATTATTAAAAATTTTATGATTCAAGCAGGTGATCCTACAGGAACAGGAAGAGGTGGTAATTCAATTTGGAATAAATCATTCGACGATGAAATATCAAGTGATTATAGTTTTGACAAAGCTGGTATTTTAGCTATGGCAAATAGAGGTCCAAATACAAATGGTAGTCAATTTTTCATAACTACAAAAGAAACACCATGGTTAAATGGTGCATATACTATTTTTGGAAAAGTTAAAAATAAATCTTCTTACGAGGTTGTAAAAAATTTAGAAAGTGTTAAAACAGCAAGAGGTGATAGACCAGTAATCGAACAAAAAATCATAAAAGCTTATATAAAATAAATTATGTTAAATTCTATTTTAGGTAAAACAAAACCAACACCAGATAATTTTTTAAAAGAATTAAATCAAAAAGAGTTAAATGAAGAACTACTTGATAAATTTATTCTAAATAGTGATTTTGATATAAATTATCTTGATGCAGATAAGAACTCATTTTTAAATCTAACTTTGCTTAATAATAAAAATAAATCCGCACAATGGTTAATACAAAAAGGAATATATGTTAGTAGCAGAAATAATAATAATTTAGATGCTGTTAATATTACAATATTAAAAGATAACCATTTGATGCTAAAATATATACTTGAGAATACTAATATCAAAATAAATTATTTAGATGAAGAAAAAAGAACATTACTTCAAAATGCTGTAATAAATGGACAAGAAAAAATTGTACATGTTTTAATACAATATGGTGCAAATATTAATAATATAGATAATAATAATAGAAATGTAATATTTGATGCAATTGCATATGGTGATACAAAAATTATTGATACTATTTTAAATATGGAAGGTATAAACTTAAATTTAATTGATAACAATGGTGAAACAATTTTACATAAAAAAGAGATTCAAGAAAATCCAGAACTATGTAAAAAATTAATTAAAAAAGGTGCAGATCCTACAATTTGCGATTTTGATGGTCAGAATTTCTTATGTAATATGGCATTAAAAGGTATGGATGGAATTGATCTTGTTGATTTAGCTGTAGCGAATGGTTATAGTTTAAATAGTCCAGTTAGCAACAATAATACAATACTTATGGAAGCATTATCAGTATTTTATAAGTTACCTGCAGATGAAAAAGATAGAAGAAAATCTCTTTTAGATATGGCAAGTTCTTTAGTAGAGAAAGGAATAGATCTAAATGCATTAAATAAATATGATGAAAATGCATTATTTGATGCAATAAGAAATAATAATTATGAAACATGTTTATTTTTAATTGAAAATAAAATAAATATTAATAATCAAAATAGATTAAAACAAACACCGTTATTAATTGCTTGTTACAAAGGGATAGAGTCTTTAGATATTATTTTATTATTATTACATCATGGAGCAGATCCAACTATTAGAAATGAATTAAATCAAAATATTTTAGAAATATTAAATCAACTTATATTGCATTCAAGAAAAAATAAAACATTAAAAAATAGTTTTATTCTAATGTACCTAAACGAACAAGGTCAGTATTTATTAGTGCTAAAAGAAATTTTAGAAAACTCAAAATACAATATGAAAAAATTAGATTCTTTTAACCAGCCATTATTTTTTAATGCTATATTATTTGGTGATTACGAATTATTTAAATTATATATTTTAAATGGATTTGATATTAATCAAAAAAATAAAAAAGGGTTAAATATTTTTTATGTTTATGTAAATTTTGTGTTTACCATAAATAGATATTTTGATACATTTAGATCTATGTTAATACGATTAATTCAAGAAAAAGTTGATTTAGCTGTAGTAGATGATGATGGAAAGAGTATTTTTTCTAAAGTTATAAAAGAAAATACAAATGAAAAATTATATGAAGATTTACTAGATGTTTGTAAATTTAAATATGATTCAAAAGATAATCAAGGTCGTACATTTATGCATTACGCAGTATTAAATAAAAATATAGAAATAGTAAAAATGATATATACAAAAAATATTGATGTAGTTAATATAAGTGATAATTTTGGTTTATTACCTATTACATATGCGGCATTGATGGGATACTTTGATACAGTAGAGTATATAATTAGTAATACAAATACACATGTAAAGTCTGGAAAAATTGTTCCAACTATAGTAAAGAAAAAATTTACTAATATGTTGAAAAACTTAGATATCCTAAAAACAAAAACTACTGATGATGATCTATTAAGAAAGATTACTATTTTAACAGATCAAATTAAAAGCGATTTTAAAATATAATTTAAAAAAGAAGTAAAATGAAATTAATAATAAATGGTGAAGAAAAAATAGTTGATAAAAATAAATCAATAAATCAAATAATGGTTGATCTAGAAATTAGAGATAAAGTTATGGCATGCGCAGTTAATATGGATATTGTAAAAAAAGAAAACTGGAATAACTTTATTCCAAAAGAGAATGATAAAATAGAATTACTACAATTTGTAGGCGGTGGTTGATTATTCTTGGGTATAATCTTGATGAGTAATTACAAAGAAGTGTAATAAATATGTAACATCAAGAGCTGAAAATATTTCAAGTTGCAGTAATTGTTCTTTTGTAGAATCTGCTTCAATTTTATCATAAGCAAAAGATATAATTTTATTAATTTCTTTTTGTAATGGTTCAATATTATAAGTAAATGCAAATGATGGAAAAAATTCAGTTTGATTTGGTATAACAAATGACCATGAATTTTTATAAAATTTTAATAATATTAAAACTTCAATAGTATTAAAAAATATATCTTCAAGGTCTTCTCTTTCTAGATGAATTAAATCTCTTTGTTTATATTTATCTACAATTTTTGGAATAATAGCTAATAATTGTTCATCATTTATATTTTCAATAAATTCTGGAAGATTTAAGTTTTTAGGATCACTTTTATCAAATGAATAAATTGATTTTTTTAATCTAGCACTTTGAAATTTTTTTTGATTTTTTGCTATTAAACACATCATATTATCCTTCTTTTATTTAAAAGCATTTGCAACAACAGCAATAGCATATCCACCATCATGAGTGATACTTAAACTTGTAGATTTGATATTAAACTTTTTTCGTATATGTTTTTTGTATTTTAAAACAGGTTGACCAGAACTTAATTTTTTGATTTTAATATCATGAAAAGTACAATCTTTTCCAATTCCGGTACCTATTGCTTTACTAGCAGCTTCTTTTGCTGCCCAAAACCCAGCGTATGAAGAAGTACTTTTCCCAAAGGCTATCTCTTTGGGACTTAAAAATCTTTTAAGAGCTTTGTTTCCCCATCTATCAATCATCTTTTGAATTCTTGAAATTACTGTTATATCTATACCAATCATTTATTTTACCTTTGCTAGATATCTTTCAAGTATTATTTTAGCTGCAATACAATCAATTCTACCATCTCTTTTATATTTTATTTCACCTTTGATTAAATCTTCAGCTTCAATTGAAGACATATTTTCTTCTTGAAATTTAATTTCACCTTGAAATTCTAAAAGCTTTACAAAATGTGCTATTCGTCTTTTCATTTCATCACTGGCACCAGGAAGTCCAACAATTAAAGTTTCTATTTCCCAAGAAGCTAAAAAACTATCTACATCTCTTGCTGCTTGATTACGGTTTTTTCTTAAAATCACAGGAGCAGGCGTTACTATACCCATTGCCAATGATGTTGCAACACCAATTCTTTTTAGACCTATATCTATACAAGCATATTTTATATTTTTATTCATAATAAATTATAGCATAAACTTTAATTGATTTAAAACAAATATGATATAATTAATAATAAATTATTATAGGAATATAAATGTCAAATAAACAAATACTTAAAAATACAAATGCAAAACTTTTAGATGAGTTCAATGCTTCAATTATGTTTGATAAAGAGCTTTATGCGCAAGATATAAAAGGAAGTATAGCACATAGTAAAATGTTAGCTTTACAAGGTATTATAAGCCAAGATGACCAAAAATTAATAGAAAATGGACTTTTACAAGTAAAAGATGAAATTGAATCTGGTAAATTTGTATGGAGTTTAGAATATGAAGATGTTCATATGGCAGTTGAAAATAGATTAACTGAGATTATTGGTGATGCTGGTGGAAGATTACATACTGCAAGAAGTAGAAATGATCAAGTAGCAACAGACTTTGCACTTTATGTTCAAGAAAAAACATTAAATATAAATGAAAAAATAAAAACTTTTATAGATACACTTGTAAGTATTGC
>Ga0256824_10000683_pt1 | contig 13141 bp, 10 predicted proteins | sample CV67metaG_FD_191570 | JGI IMG/M metagenome (GOLD analysis project Ga0256824, IMG submission 191570) | Hydrothermal vent microbial communities from East Pacific Rise, Pacific Ocean - CV67 | ecosystem: Environmental > Aquatic > Marine > Hydrothermal vents | place: Pacific Ocean: East Pacific Rise...
TTGGCTTTGTTGTATCAACAGACGGGCATTTAGCCTACTTTACGTCAAGTGGAGGTAAAGAATCTGCTGGAGGTTTAGATATTTATTATTTTGAATTATATGAAGAAGCAAGACCTAAAAAAGTAATGATGCTAAAAGGAAAAGCTGTAGATGATAAAGGAGAACCTTTAAAAGGCGCTAAAGTTGAAATTACATATAAAAGCACTGGTAAATCTGTTGAAGTTAAAATTAACGGAGATGATGGTAAATTTGCTGCTATTGTTGAAATAGAAAATGTTCAAGATGTAATGGTTACAATTAAAAAAGAAGGTCACTCTTTTGACACCAAATTAGTAAAAGCTGAAGTGATTGAAAAAATGAAAATTGAAGACAAAACATTTTTTGAAGAAGAGATAGATATGGAAATAGGTAAAATAGAAGTAGGTAAATCTTTTACAATTGATAATATTTTATTTGCTACAAATTCATACCAATTGACTTCTGATTCAAAGTTTATTTTAGATCAATTTGTTACCTTTTTAAAAGAAAACAAAGGAGTTACAGTTACCATTGAAGGACATACAGATGATTTAGGTGATAATGCTAAGAATTTAGCATTAAGTCAAAATAGAGCAAATTCATCACGGTCATATATTGAGTCAAAAGGAATTGATGAAAATAGATTAAAAGCAAAAGGATATGGCGAAACAAAACCTAAAGTAAAAAATTCAAATTCTGCTAACAGGGCTAAAAACCGTAGAACAGATTTTATGATTACTGGAATGTAATTATATCCATTAGAAAAGTTAGCTACAAAACTATTGTAATTTACGACCTTTTAAACTGGTTAAAACAGTAACTAAAACCACAACACTAATAGAACTTAAAGGCATTAATATTGCAGCTATTAATGGTTGTAAATTACCTGTTACGGCAAAAGATAGTCCTACCATATTATATAATAACGAAAATACATAACTCCATTTTACAACATTCATATTAAAGTTTGAAAACTTTATGTAAGCTGGTAAATTAGTTAATTTTTCTCCATTTATAATCGCATCAGATGATGGTGTGAACGAATAAACATCATCAACAACTGAAATACCTAAATCTGATTGTTGCAAAGCTCCTGCATCATTTAAGCCATCACCCAACATCATAACTTTGCTGCCATTTATTTGTAAATTTTCAATGTAAGTCAATTTACTTTCTGGTTTTTGATTAAATATAATTTTTGATCCAATTGGCAAAAGGTGTTCTAATTTTTTTCTTTCAGAATCATTATCTCCTGATAAAATATGTATTTTAGAGTGTTTAGCCAACAATTTAAACATATCAACTAACCCATTTCTGTAAATATTCTCAAACACAAAAGCTCCTAAAACAGTATTATTTTTAGAAATATAAACCCTTGTCTTATTATCATGAGCAGTTGTACCAACCCAATCTTTATGACCTATTCTCCATACGTTTGAATTGTGAATAACTTCAATTCCTTTTCCTGATACTTCTTGAAACGAATCAAAACTAATAGATTTATTTTGCTTTAAATAAGATGATATTTGACGACTTAATGGGTGTGATGAATTATTTGTAATCTGTTTTATAATATTTTCATCTTCGGCTAATAAAGCATCTCCCTCCCATTTTACTTTAGACTGATTATTAAAGGTTAAAGTACCTGTTTTGTCAAACACTACATCTGTAATACCAACCATAGGTTCAATTACATTGATAGACCTCAAATAAACTCCTTTTCTTCCAAAAATTCTGATTCCATTACCATAAGTAAAAGGAACAGAAAGAGCAATAGCACATGGACAAGCTACAATTAAAACAGAAACCATAACAAAAGTAGCTTGACTACTATCTATAAAATACCAAACAATACCAGATACTAAAGCTACTATGATTAAGCCAATAGTAAAACGTCTACTTATTATATCTGAAAGTGTTTCATTTTCAGATTTTTTATCAAAAATAGGATTATTCCAAAGTTGTGTTAGATAGGAGTTTTCAATTTTTTTAACCACTTCAATTTCTATCGACTCTCCTTTTTGCTTACCTCCTGCAAATAATTTATCACCTGATTTTTTTTCAATGGCTACAGATTCTCCTGTTACAAAACTATAATCAATATTCCCATCACCTTTTACTAAGATAGAATCTGAAGGAATTAATTCATTATTTCTAATTAATAATCGGTCTCCTACATTAATTGTTTTTAAGCCTACAATTTCTTCAATATTATTTTTTAATCGACTAACTGCAATAGGGAAATAGGATTTGTAGTCTCTTTCAAAATTAATTGCTGTGTAAGTTTGATTTTGAAACCACTTACCAATCAATAAAAAGAAAATTAAACCTATAAACGAATCAAAATAACCTGCACCCGTATTTAAAATCACTTCATATAGTGAACGTAAATACAATGCAAAAATCCCCATTGTAATAGGTACATCAATATTAATTCTTTTATTTTTTAATGACTTGTAGGCAGACACAACATAGTCTTTAGCTCCAAAAAATAATACAGGTATTGAAAATCCTAAGTTTAAATAATTAAATGTATTGACAAAGTCTTTAAACTGTTTACTAATACCAAAATATTCAGGAAAACTCAACAGCATTACGTTTCCAAAACAAAACCCTACTAAACCAATTTTAAACACTAATTTTTTGTTTGATTTTGTTGTTTTTGATTTATCATAGTCCTCCAATGTTATTGAAGGTGGATAACCAATTGAGGCTAACAACTCTGCTAATTCTTTTAAACTAATAACAGTTTCATTGAATGTGATGTCAGCTTCTTTTTTAGCAAAAAATACTTGACTGGAAATTACACCTTCACGTAATTTATCTAAACGCTCTAATAGCCATAAACAAGAACTACAATGTATTTGTGGTAAAAATAATTTAATTTTAATCGTATCACCTTCTTGAAAAGAAATTAATTTTTCTTTAAATTCTGGTAAGTCTAAAAAATTATATTTGCCCTTAAAATTCTTATTCGCTTTTATGCCTGGATTTTGTTCTTCAATGTTGTAATAAGAATCTAATGAACTCACATTTAGAATGTCATATACAGTTTTACAACCTTCACAACAAAACAATTTATCGTCAAAATTAATTTCTTCTTCACAATTACTGCCACAATGGTAACAATTTTCCATACATACATGATAAAAGTCACGCAAAGTTAATATCTATTTTGTAATTTTATACTGTTAAAAATCATAAGTTAAATTTTATGTTAGAAATTTTCGATTTTGAAAACAATAATGACTTCTTTAAAATACTTTTTAAAAGTATTGAGGAAGGCTTAGTTGTTATTAATAGTGATAGAGATATTATGTATGTCAATCAAAGAACAGAAGATATGTTTGGATTTACTCAATCTGAATTATTAGGTGAAAAAATAGAAATTTTAATTCCCATGAGGTATCATGGTGAACATCCTAAACACGTAAAAGGTTATACAGAAAAGCCTCAAAAAAAAAGTATGGGTTTTGGAAGAGTGTTAGAAGCCCGAAAAAAAGATGGGACACCTTTTTATACTGAAATTAGCTTAAATAATGTTGAAATTAAAAAAGTTAAATATTTTGTTGCTCTAATTAATGATGTAACAAAAAGAGTGGAAGCTGAAAATAAAATTAAAGAATTAAACGCTCAGCTTGAAGAAAAAGTAAATGTAAGAACTAAAGAATTAGAAGAAAGTAAGTTTTTATATACAGCAGTAGCACAAAACTTTCCAAATGGTACTATTAATGTTTTTGATACAAAGTTAAACTACATTTTTGCAGAAGGAAAAGAGCTATATAAATATGGTGTTAATTCTGAAAAATTGATTGGAACATCATACTTAGATAGACTACCAGTCCAATTAAAATCCAAAATCAATACAGAATTACAAAAAGTCTTTAAAGGAGAAAAAATAGAATTTGAAATTCAAGTAAAATCCAATTTCTTTTTATTAAGCGCAGTCCCATTAATTAATAGTAAACAACGTATTGATTCAATTTTAGTAGTAGAAACAAATATAACTAATCAAAAAATTGCGTCTAAAAAATTAGAAGATTCATTAGTAAAAGAAAAAGAAATCAATGAAATGAAATCTAATTTTGTATCAATGGCTTCTCATGAATTTAGAACACCATTAAGCACAATTATTTCCTCTGTATCATTGATTAATACATACATTGAAAAGGGAAAACTTGAAGGAACTAAAAAACATATAAATCGAATTAAAAATTCAGTTAAAGGATTAACCAATATTTTAAATGATTTTTTATCCACAGACAAGTTAGAAAGTAAAAAAGTTGAGGCTCATATTAGTAAATTTAACTACTCTACTTTTAAAAGAGACATTACGGAAGAACTTCAAGCACTATGTAAAGAAAATCAAATTATAGTTTCTTCTATTAACATTGAAAATATTGAGCTTACAACTGATCAAAATATAATAAAAAATATACTTTATAATTTAGTTTCAAATGCAATTAAATATTCAAGAGAAGGTCAAGAAATTATTATAAACTCGGCAATTTATAACACAGAATTAATTATTGAAGTATTAGACTTTGGAATAGGTATACCTAAAGATGAACAAAAAAACTTATTTAATCGGTTTTTTAGAGCCAAAAACACAGTAAATATAAAAGGAACAGGCTTAGGCTTAAATATTGTTAAAAGTTATTTAGATTTATTGAAAGGAAGTATTACATTTGAAAGTCAAGAAAACATAGGGACTAAATTTATTGTTAAAATACCATTAAAATTATGAATAAAATTGTATTAATTGAAGATAATAATGAAATGCGAGAAAACATTAAAGAGATTCTCGAATTGGCAGACTACACAGTTTTTTCTGCTGAAAATGGAAAAAGAGGTGTAGAACTAATTAAAAAAGAATTGCCTGATTTAATTCTTTGTGATATAATGATGCCTGAATTAGATGGCTATGGCGTATTATATATGGTTAGTAAAAGCATTAAAACAGCAGCTATTCCATTCATCTTTTTAACCGCTAAATCTGAAAAAGAAGATTTTAGAAAAGGAATGAATATGGGAGCGGATGACTATATTACAAAACCATTTGATGACACTGAATTGTTAGATTCAATTGAAAGAAGGTTGAATAGAGTGAAACAATTCTCTGATGATTCACAAGTATTATCGGATGGCATACATACATTTATAAACAGTGTAAAAGGCTTAGACGAATTAAATAAAATGTCTCATGAAAAGCGAACAAAAAAGTATAACAAAAAAGACACTGTTTACTTTGAAGGAGACTCACCAAACTTCTTATACTTTTTAAATTCGGGAAAAGTTAAGACGTTTAAAATGAATAAAGATGGAAAAGAATTTGTGACTAACCTTTATAAAGCAGGAGAATTCTTAGGCTATAAATCATTAATAAACGAACAAGCTTATGAAGAGTCTGCAACTGCTTTAGAAGCAACAGAGATTTCTTTAATACCAAAAGAAGACTTTTTACATTTACTCTACTCTTCAAAAGAAGTGTCACATAAATTCATTAAAATATTAGCTGGTTCTATAGACACTAAACAACAAGAATTATTGAATTTAGCTTATGATACTGTAAGAAAAAGAGTAGCAGATTCATTATTAAAATTAGAGGCTAAATATAATGTAGAAGGTGAAAATAACTTTAGTATTGCTATTTCAAGAGATGATTTAGCTTCAATAGTTGGCACAGCTACAGAATCTGTTATTCGAACTCTTTCTGAATTTAAACATGATGGCTATATTTCGATTAAAGGCTCTAGTATTACAATATTAGATTCAGAAAAATTAAAAAACTTTAGATTTTAAAAAAATATAAAAATGAACTTTAAAACATTACAAAAATTAATTGCTATTTTAAGTTTAACGTTATCACTTGTTACCTGTGGTCAAGCTGAAACTGAAGTAAATAAAACTTATACTGAAACCAAATACGATATTGAAATAGGACACTATTTAGAAGGAGTAAAATGGAATACAGAAAGAACTAATTCGGGACTTTATGTATATGTAGAAAATGAAGGAGGTAAAGAAAAGCCAACAATAAATGACTTTGTAACAATAAAGTACACAGCAACCTTATTAAATGGGACTGTTTTTGATGAAACAACTGAAACACCTGTGAAATTTCCTTTCCCTATTAGTGAATTAATTCCTGGTTGGCAAGAAGGCTTGAAGTATTTAGGAAAAGGTGGTAAAGGAAAATTTATTATACCACCCCACTTAGCATTTGGTGACCAAGTATCAGGACCAATACCTGCAAACTCAGTAATAATAATTGATATTGAGTTACTTGATTTTCAATCCACTCCTCCAGAAAGAGAAATACCACAGGCTTTGGAAGACTATTCGGAAGTAATTGAAAACTATATGTCTGAAAACAATATTGAAGGTGCAATAAAAACAAAAGAAGGAATGTATGTGTTGGTTGAAAAAGAAGGATCAAGCCAAAAGCCAACACTTAGTAATCAAGTTACAATACATTATAAAGGTTACTTATTAGACCACACCGTTTTTGACCAAACAGATGGTGAAACAAGAACTTTTCCATTGAACGGATTAATTGCTGGTTGGCAAATTGGGATCCCATATATTGGAAAAGGTGGTAAATGTAAATTAATCATTCCTCCACATATTGGATACGGTGCCAATGATTCTGGACCTATTCCTGCAAATTCGGTTTTGATTTTTGATATTGAATTAGAGGATTTTAATTAGAAAGACTTACCATTCGTTTTTTAGTATATTATAGTTTTTTCATAACCACTGAATATACTTTTTACTTTAGTCAATCTAACTAAAACCATTTGCAATAATTTATCATTTGAAACAATATATTTTTAATAAAGCACAATTAGTAAATTTCAATTAAAAAAATTATCTTTATGCTTTTGATATTAAAACAAATAACCAAACATGGCTAAACTATTAATTATTGATGATGAAGCGAGTATTCGTAGAACATTAAAAGAAATTTTAGAATTTGAAAACTATACTGTAGATGTTGCTGAAGATGGCGTTAAAGGTGTAGCAGCAGCTAAAAAAACTACGTATGATGCAATATTTTGTGATATCAAAATGCCTCAAATGGATGGTTTAGAGGTTTTAGATACATTAAAAGCTGATGGCATACCAACTCCAATCATTATGATTTCTGGACACGGAAATATCGAAACAGCTGTTGATTCAATCAAAAAAGGAGCGTTCGATTTTATTGAAAAACCTTTAGATTTAAATCGAATTTTGGTTACGATTAAAAATGCGTTAGACAGAACTGATTTAGTTGAACAAACAGTAGTTTTAAAAAAGCAAGTTAAAAAATTAGGTAAGTCCTCTACAATAATTGGTGAATCACCTGCAATTGGTGAAATTAATGTCATGATTGAAAAAGTTGCAGCATCTGATGCCCGTGTATTAATTACAGGCCCAAATGGTTCTGGTAAAGAATTAGTTGCTCGTCAATTACATGAGCAATCAAATAGAAAAAAATCTCCGTTTATTGAAGTAAATTGTGCTGCTATTCCTTCAGAATTAATTGAATCAGAATTATTCGGTCACGAAAAAGGAGCGTTTACTTCAGCAAATAAAATGCGTAAAGGTAAATTTGAATTGGCTGATGGTGGAACCTTATTTTTAGATGAAATTGGTGATATGTCTGCCTCTGCTCAAGCAAAAGTTTTACGTGCATTGCAAGAAAATAAAATAATGCGTGTTGGTGGTGAAAAAGACATTAAAGTAAACCCAAGAGTTATAGCAGCAACTAATAAAGATTTACGTAAAATGATTGCTGATGGTGAATTTAGAGAAGATTTATACCACCGCTTAAGTGTTATAGTTATAAAAGTACCTTCATTAAACGAAAGAGAGAGTGATATTCCTTTATTAGCAAATTATTTTATTGCTAAAATATGTAAGGAACACGGTATGTCGCCAAAAACATTTGATGACAACGCTTTAAATGCACTAAAATCTATAAATTGGACAGGTAATATTAGAGAGCTTAGAAATATCGTTGAACGTTTAATTATTCTTTGTGGAACAGTTATTACTGCTGATGATGTGAAGACTTATGTTGTGAAGTAACTTACAACTTTACTTTAAAAGAAGAAAGTACTTTAAACTCGACAAAACCTATTGACCATATATATGAAAATTTCAGAAAAAGACTTACTCGAAATTATTGACTTTGCATTAACTGAAGATGTTGGAGATGGAGATCATACATCTTTAGCTTGTGTCCCTAAAACAGGAAAAGGAAAAGCTAGACTTTTGGTTAAAGATAATGGTATATTAGCTGGTGTAGAATTAGCAAAACTAATATTTCATAGAGTTGACCCTGAATTAAAAATTGAAGTTTTAATTGAAGATGGGACTTATGTTGAATATGGTCAAATTGCATTTTATGTAACAGGTAGTTCATTATCCATTTTAACTGCTGAACGTTTAGTATTAAACTTTATGCAACGCATGAGTGGAATTGCTACTAAAACTCATGAACTTGCTCACTTAATTAAAGATTTGCCTACCAAATTATTAGACACCCGTAAAACGACACCTTGTGTTAGATTAATGGAGAAGTGGGCGGTTAAAATAGGTGGCGGTCATAACCACAGATTTGCCTTGTATGATATGGTTATGATTAAAGATAATCATGTGGATTATGCCGGAGGGATTAAACAAGCGATTGAAAGAGTTAATTCTTACTTAACTGAAAAAAATAAAGACTTAAAAATTGAAATAGAAGTACGTAATATTGACGAACTTAATCAAGTATTAGCTGTAGGGAATGTAGATCGAATTATGTTAGATAATTTTTCTCCTACAGAAATATCAAAAGCATTAAAGCTGATCCCTAGAGACAAATACGAAACAGAAGCTAGTGGAGGAATTAATGGCGAAACAATTAGAGCTTATGCCGAAACTGGTATTGATTATATTTCAAGTGGTGCTTTAACACATTCTTATCAAAGTTTAGATTTAAGTTTAAAAGCTGAATTCGAGTAATTAAAAATTTATACAATAAAGTAATTCTATCTGCGTTAGTTATTAAACAAATATAAAACCCAGAAAAGTTGCCTATGCAAAAAAATTACACTTTAAAAGAAAAAAATCCTGTAAAGTATGAACAACCACAAAAAGTAACGTTAAATTCTATTTTGAATTTTTCTAAAGCTTATGAAGTACTGAAAGGTAAAAAACAAAACATTGAGCTTTTATTGAATTAAGGCTAAACTAAAAATAACTAAGGACATTATTAAATTAATGTCCTTTTATTTTTAAAGTGTAAAATCAATTAAGCTCTTCTTCCAATTTCAATATTTTGGCCGTCAATTTATTCCAAAAATATTTTTTCTTTTCCTCTTTTAGATTTTCTCTAAAATATGCTTCTTTTGAGTTGTTATAGAAATCATTTAAAGCATTAGTAATGGCCTGTGGTTTCTTTTCAACAACATACCCTACTTTATTGTGAGGAACCATCTCTGGCAAACCTCCTACATTGGTTACTAAAATAGGCGTTTCAAAATGATACGCTATTTGTGTTACTCCTGACTGTGTTGCGTTTTTATAAGGTTGTGCAATCATATCAACAGCACAAAAATAACGTCCTACTTCTGAATCTTTAATAAATTCATTAACCACAACTACATCATTTCCAATCCCTAATCTATTAATTTGAGTTTGATATTGTTCTTCATTTGAATAATATTCTCCTGCTACTAAAAGTTTGAGATTTTTAGATTTATAATCTAATTTTGAAAAAGCATCTAGTAATAAATCTAACCCTTTATAATCTCTAATAATTCCAAAAAACAAAATGTAATTTGTAGTAGAATCTAAACCTAATAATGCTTTGGCTTTTTGTTTTTCAATTGCTTTTCCAAAATTATCAAACAAAGGGTGAGGGTTGAAATCTCTTGGTTTACTTGTATTAAATGTGGCTAAATCAGTTTCGACACTTCTACTCATTGAAATAAATGCATCAATAGGCTTTAAAAAATAAGTTGTAAATTGTTTATCCCCTATTCTACTTTCATGTGGAATTACATTATCTAAAATGGTAATTATTTTAGTCTTTTTATTCTTTTTAACAAACCTAGCAATTGTTCCAAAACAAGGCCCCATAAAAGGTAACCAGTATTTAAATATTAAAATATCAGGTTTTATATTTTTAATTTCCTTTCCTATTTTAATCCAATTTAAAGGGTTTACAGAACTTACTCTTCTTGTAATTTTTATATTATATGGAGCCGGTTCTTCAGAGTATTGAGTTTTACCAGGGAATAAAAAATTAGGATATTGGGTTGTGAATGTAATTATTTCAACATCATGACCTTCTTCTTTAAACTGAAGTGCCAATCTTTCATTATAAGATGCTAAACCACCTCTAAATGGATGTGCAGTACCTAAAATTATTATCTTTTTTTTTGATTTCTCCATATAAAACTACTTAACTAAATAACAAATTCTCTAAGTAAATTTATTATATTTCTTTTTCTATTAAGTAGCTATTTCTTAATTCAGAATTACGTCCAATTAATTCAGCTATAAAACCTGCTAAAAATAATTGTGTACCAATTATCATTGACATTAAAGCAATATAAAACTCTGCTCTATCCGAAATTAATCTAGCAGTAGTATCAATAAACAATTTATCAATAATTAACCAAAACGTAATACCAAAACCTAGCATAAAAAATATAGTACCAAGTAACCCAAAAAAGTGCATTGGCTTTTTACCAAATTTTGTAATAAAAGTAATTGTAAATAAATCTAAAAATCCATTTACAAATCGGTTTAAGCCAAATTTAGTTTTACCGTATTTACGCTCTTGATGTTGTACTACTTTTTCACCAATTTTACCAAAACCTGCTGCTTTTGCTATAACAGGAATATATCTATGCATTTCACCAAAAATTTCAATTGATTTTACAACTTCATATTTATAAGCTTTTAAACCACAATTCATATCATGTAATTTAATGCCACTCATCATTCGGTTTACACCATTATATAATTTTGTAGGAATTGTTTTTGTTAGTGGATCATAGCGTTTCTTTTTCCAACCAGACACTAAATCAAAACCATCTTCTGTTATCATTTTAAATAACTCGGGAATTTCTTCAGGTGAATCTTGTAAATCAGCATCCATAGTAATAACAACCTGACCTTTTACAGCTTGAAAGCCTACATGTAAAGCAGCTGATTTTCCATAATTTCGCTGAAACTTAATAGCTTTTACCTCAGGGTGTTTCGATTTTAAATCTTCAATAACTTCCCAAGATTTATCTTTAGAGCCATCATCAACAAATACAACCTCATAAGTAAAGTTGTTTTCATCCATTACACGTTTAATCCATGCAAATAATTCTGGTAAAGATTCGTCCTCATCAAATAAAGGAACTACGATTGATATTTGTTTTGTATAACTCACTTTGACAAATATAATTATTTGATTTTAACTTATACTATTAGTCTTATTTAAATATGATATTTTAACTATTATTTAATTACAGTTTAAACAAAAACTTATATATTTACTAAAAATAAATATATAATGAAAAAAATAATTTTAATTGCAAGTGTATTATTACTAACTATAGCATGTAACAAAAATCAAAAAGCAGTTAAACTTTTAGCAGGAGACTGGGAAGCAACAAAAATTAAAGGAGAGTTTAATGGACAAATCATTGATTTTGTTGCCATTGGATTAGTTGATGTAACTTACCATTTTGACAATTGTGAATTAGAAGACGACAACTTTTGTAATATGTCTTCTTCAACAACAACTGCTCTTAATTCAACACCAAAAGTAACAAATGAACTTTATACAATTGAATCAGATGGAACTGTTATGAAAATTAAAACTGACTCCACAGTAAAAACTTTTACAATTATAGAATTAACAGAAGACTTTTTAAAATCTGAAACGGTTGATGAAAATAATAAAACTGTTGAAATTGAATTAAAAAAGAAATAATTCGAATTAAAATTTTACATTTAACTCCCAATTTCTATTTTTGAAATTGGGAGTTTTTATTTAACCATTAGACTTAAATACAAATAATATGCAACACTACGTACAACAACCAACTGAACAAAAAGATAAAAAAAAGAAAAAGGTATCATTTAAATGGGCCTTTAAAGAATTTATTTGGCCACGAAAAAAAATAGTCTTTATAGGTTTAATATTAATCATATTAAAAAGTTTAGCTGGTTTAGTAATGCCCTTTGTAACTAGAGAATTAGTAGATACTGTTTTTCCAAATAAAGATATGTCCACCTTATATGAATTGTTATTTATTTTGACAGGTGCTATTTTTACTCAAGCAATTATTTCATTCTTTTTAACTAAACTTTTAAGTGTAGAAGCTCAACACTTAATCTCAATATTAAGAGTTAAAGTTCAGCAAAAATTATTGAAATTACCCATTAATTTTTTTGACAATAACAAATCTGGAGCATTAGTATCAAGAGTAATGAGTGATGTTGAAGGCGTTAGGAATTTGGTAGGAACTGGTTTAGTACAATTAATTGGTGGTTCGTTTACCTCTATTTTAGCTTTGGTTTTATTAATTCAATTAAATCCATTAATGACTTTATTTGTATTGATTCCTATAGCTATTTTTGCTGTTGTAATGATGAAAGCTTTTGGTTACATAAGACCTGTTTTTAAAAATAGAGGTAAAATTAATGCAGAAGTTAAAGGTAGATTAACCGAAACGTTAAATGGTGTTAGAGTCATAAAAGGATTTAATGCCGAACAACAAGAAAGTGAAATATTTGAAAAAGGAGTAGAAAAATTATTCCAAAACGTTAAAAAAAGTTTAACGGCTACTGCTTTAATTAAAAGTTCTTCTACTTTATTGATTGGAGTAGCAACTGCAGCAATTATGGGGATTGGCGGTTACTATGTAATGGAATCAGACATGACTACTGGTGACTTTTTTATGTTTATTTTCTTATTGGCTTTATTAGTAGCACCAATTGTTCAAATGAGTAATATTGGTAGTCAATTGTCTGAAGCAATGGCTGGTTTGGATAGAACACAAGAACTAATGGAAATGGAAGAGGAAAATAATCCATTAATTAGAACTGAACACATTTCAAATATTAAAGGGGATGTTGTTTT
>Ga0256824_10000684_pt1 | contig 13140 bp, 13 predicted proteins | sample CV67metaG_FD_191570 | JGI IMG/M metagenome (GOLD analysis project Ga0256824, IMG submission 191570) | Hydrothermal vent microbial communities from East Pacific Rise, Pacific Ocean - CV67 | ecosystem: Environmental > Aquatic > Marine > Hydrothermal vents | place: Pacific Ocean: East Pacific Rise...
CCATAGACTTCTGTGCCCATTTTTTTGCGAGTTTGAATTTCTCTTGCTCACAGTATATCTCTGCAAGAAGATAGTATGACTCTTCATCTCCACTCTGTGCATTGAGCTCAAGCCAACTTGCAGCCTTATCAAACTTTAGGAGTTGCATATAGACTCGTCCAACATTTTTTAGGGCTTGTGCATTCCCACCAAGGGCTGATTTTTCTAGTAGTTGTGCAGATTTTGTACCGTTTGCATCGACACTGTCTCCTCTGTAGTACATAAGGGAAAGATTGTACTGTGCATCTGCATTTCCTAAGTCTGAAGCACTATCTAGCCAGCTAAAGGCAAGTTTTGAGTCCTGCTTTACATTGTGACCTTGCAGGTACATCATAGCGAGGTCGTACTGAGCTCTAGCATTCATATTGTGAGCAGATTTTTGTAACCACTCTAGACCTTTTTTACTATCTTTTGTAACACCAACACCATTAAAGTAGAGGTAACTCAAAGCATTTTGAGAAGTTGTATCTCCATTAATAGCCTCTTTTTTATAGAGCTCAAAAGCCTTTTCATAATTTTTAGCCTTATAAGCATCCAGACCACTTTGTGCATAACAGAGTGTATAAGTTAACATTACTAACACGCTAAACGATTTTTTAACCATTAAATTACCTTCTTTAAAAATATCTTTATAAAATTTATTATATCATAGGTGCAAGTATTATTTCATTTTCTTTTGTGAGGTAAACGAATTAAAGGATCAACATGAAAAAAATAATAACATTAGGCCTTATCTCATCTCTATCGGCACTACTATTTGTCGGTTGTTCAGGGACTCCTTCTCCAGAAGCTCATTCAGGAACGGTTGAACGTGCACATATGACACAAGAAAAAGTACATAAAATAATTAAAAAAGCTGCCCAAGAAGATGGCTGGAATATAACAGAGTTTAAAAGCAATGCTCTCATAGCTGAAAAAGCAGGAGAAGAAGCGGTTACTATTACATTTGATAAATCTTCTTTTGACCTTTCTCCTTCAAATAGCTCTTTAAACTCTGCTTTAAGCTCTGCACTAGAGTAATTGTAAACAAAGTAAAGTATATTTATTAATTTTAGATACACTCTATTTAAAAATAGAGAGTATTTAATGAATTTTAGTAAGTATATCCATGCTGTTGGAACAGGCCCAAAAGGTAACAGAGATTTAAGTTTTGATGAGAGCAAAGATATGATGACTCAGGTGTTAGACCAGAGTGTACATAGTGAACAGATTGCTGCATTTTTACTTGGATGGAGACTCAAACCTGAAACAACAGAGGAGTTCCGTGGTGCGATTAGTGCCTGTGACTCTTATATAATGCATAATGAAGTAAAAAATTCTTTAGAGCTTGGTTATCCATTTGATGGCAAAGCAAAAAATCCCTATATTTTCCCACTTGTTGCAAAGATTTTAGAAGAGTCTGGACTTAACTTAGTTGTTATTGGCGATGAGATTCAGCCTGCTAAGGGTGGTATTACTATTAAAGATATCTGTACAAAAATTGAGCTCAGTTCAAACACCCACTATTTTGACAGAGCAGACTTTTTTAAAGAGTTGCACAACCTGAGTGACATTCGTAACCGTTTAGGTCTTAGAAGTGGCTTTAACACCATAGAAAAACTGCCTCATGTTGCGAAGAGCGAGTATGGTATTACAGGTGTTTTTCATAAGCCTTATGTCAAAAAATATGTAGAGATTTTTGCAGACAGATACAAAAGATTTGCTCTCATTCAAGGTAATGAAGGGACACCTGAGCTCTTTAGTAAAGGGCGTTTATGGATCTGTAATGGTAGCGAGGTTGAAGAGTCTATTATAGACCCTGCTCATTATGGCATAAACTATAAAAAATCGTGGGATACAATCACGTTAGAGGACTCTTTGAACCAACTCAAAAATCCATCTGATGAGTATATGAAATTAGCCCATCTTAACGCAGCAGTCTACCTCTTTGTAACTGGAAATGCTACAAGCATAGATGAGGCATACGAAAAACTTAATGGATAAATTCTCCAACCACATTAGAAATATTCTGCATGGCTTTTTCCTAACTATTGGGACAACCATAGCTGAACCCTCTACAATTTTGCCTCTTATTGTAAACTATTTTGGTGGGAGTTCACTTCTTGTTGGTTTTTTTGCCGCACTGCTTCGTGGTGGAGCGATTTTAGTGCAACTTTTTGCTGCATTTCAAGCACAGAGTTACCAGCTTATGCTTCCATATATGAGAAGAGTCTTTTTCATACGTTTTTTAGCTTGGTTTTTTATAGGTCTCTCAATCATAATCTTTGGAGAAGAGAGTCCAACACTTACTCTCTTTTGTATAGGTATAGGACTCTTCATCTTCTCCTTTAGTGCTGGCTTTGGAGCGATTTACTTCAAAGATATTATAGGAAAAATATTCTCACATAAGTTTCGTGGTAAAACTATGGCTTATAGACAGTTTTTCTCTGCTTTTGGTGGACTGCTTAGTGGTGCGTTGGCTGCTTATATTTTGGCAATGTTTCCTGCTCCACAGAGTTATGGATGGCTTTTTATTATTAGCTCATTTATTATGGGCTTAGGGTATATATCTTTTGGAACTATTGATGAACCTGTCAAAGAAAAAGTCTCCGAGCGAGAAAAATCATTTAAAAAATTTCTCTCTAACTCTCTAGGTATTTTAAAGTCCGATGCTGATTTGCGAATTCAACTCACTACCTTTTTACTCGCTTATGCTTATCTTATCTCTCTACCATTTATTATTTTAGATGCTCAGACAAAGATTGATTTAGATGCTGTAGCTATTGGAAGTCTGATAACTACTCAAATGATAGGGGCAATGCTGAGTAACTTTTTATGGGGAAAACTTAGTGGAGGAGGGCGAAACAAATTAACAGCAAATATCTCCATCTCTCTCTATTTAATCGCCATTCTTGTAGCTTTTAATGCTTCCACGTTAGAAGAGTATATGTTTATGTTTTTTATTATAGGTGGGGCGATTGATGGAAACCGTATAGCATCAGGAAATCTAATTTTAGCACTTGCTCCTGCAGAGAAACGTCCAGTCTATGTAGCTTTGCAGATAAATATCATCTCCTTTGGTCTTTTCTTCTCCATGTTAGGTGGAATAATTTTACATTTTTTCAACTATACAACACTCTACAGTGTAACGATTATGACACTAATAGTGGCACTTTTCTTCTCTTTTAAACTAAAGGATTAAGAACTCGAAGCTATTGATACTTATCAATGGAATTAAATCAGTTTTTTTGCTATGCTACGGAGTAAATTATAATAAATAAGAATATGAGAGGATGAACAATATGGCTTATTTCCCAGCTTTTTTAAAGCTAGACAATAAAAAAATATTAATCGTTGGCGGTGGCTATATCGCTTATGAAAAACTAGACCATCTTCTTGATTTTACACAAGATATTTCAGTCATTGCGCTAGAGCTTTCGGACGAGATGTCAAGTAGAATACAAAAAGAGAATTTAACATACGAAAAAAGAGCCTACGAAGTAGGGGATATTAAAGAGTTTGCTGTAGTGATTGTGGCAGTTGATGACATACCACTTCAAGCAGAGATATTTGCTGAGTCAAAAAAGTATAACTGTCTGTGTAACTCCGTTGATTCGGTAGATTATTGTGATTTTATCTTTCCATCGTATATTAAAAAAGATGACTTAACTATCGCTATATCGACTTCGGGAGCTTCTCCAGCAATGGCAAAGCATCTTAAACTCTACCTAAGAGAGCTTATACCAGATGGAATAAGTGATTTTTTAAAAGAGATGAAAGAGCTACGTAGCACCATCCCAAAAGGGAAAGAACGCATGAAAATGTTAGATGAAAAAGCAAAAAATTATATAAAAAGTTGGGGTAAATAAAATATGAGTGAAGAGTTAACAAAAGAGATACTATCAAGAATACAAAAAAAGTTTCCACTGGTTGCAAAACCTTTTAAAGTAATAGCCGATGAGTTGGATATTAGTGAAGATGAAGTGCTTTCAATCCTTCAAGCACAAAAAGCAGATAAGATTATCCGTCAAACATCAGCAATTTTTGACACAAAAAGATTAGGGTATATCTCCTCTTTAGTTGCATTTAAAATTTCAGCAGAAAAAATCGATGCAGCGGTTGCAATTATCAACTCACACCCTGGTATTTCACACAATTATGAGAGAAATCATGACTTTAACATTTGGTTTACTCTTGGTGTTGCACCTGATTCAAAACTTGGACTTGAAAAAACATTGGAGATTCTTGCAAAAGTGACAGAGGCAGAGGATTATATAATGCTTCCAACACTAAAACTCTTTAAAATCAATGTAAAACTAAATACTACGGGTAAAGATGAGAAAAAAGAGAAAGTAAAAAAAGTGGTGCATACAGATATTGAACTGACTCCACTTCACATGGACATTATTAAACGTGCTCAGTATGACATTGATATGATTAGTGAGCCTTTTGAGCAGATTATTAAAGATTTGGATATTACTTATGAGACCTTCTTTAACGTGCTCAAAGAGCTACAAGAGGCTGGTGTAATGCGTCGTTTTGCATCTATACTTAACCATAGAAAAGCTGGTTTTAGTGCCAATGCAATGGTTGTTTGGGATGTTGATGAGGCTAATGGTGAAGCTATCGGAGAGAGTGCTGCTGCATTTAGTGCTGTAAGTCACTGTTATCTACGTCCTAAGTATGCTAATTGGCCTTTTAACCTCTTTACCATGGTTCATGGTAAGACTACTGAGGAAACGAACGGGATTATAGATGATATGGCCAAAGAGATACCAAACAAATCACATATGCCACTCTACTCATCACGTGAATTTAAAAAAGTAAGAATTGAGTATTTTACACCTGCATTTGAGGCTTGGGAAAAAAAGTATATTTAGGGGATTGTAGAGTTGGAGGAATCACTTCCAACTCTCTATTTTTTGCTTTGAATGTGTGAGGTCGTCTCAGTGAAAATTATACCAAGAGAGTTTGTCATAATTTGTCAAAATCTAAATACTTTAGTGTAATGTTATTTTATAACCACTTCCATACTCATTTTGAATACTATTTTTAGGAAGTTTAGTTCGTAGTCGCTTTACGAGTGAAGTAATCGCATACTCAGAGTACTCTTTTTCACTATTTTGATAAAGTTTATAAAAAATATTTTCAGTAGAAAAAGCACTATTAACTTTAGTACAAAGAAGCTCCATAAGCATACTCTCCTTGTCTTTTAATATAATCTGTTTTGCACCATTAAAAAGAGCATGTTTATCTCTGTCCCAGTATATATTTTCATGAAGATATATTTTATTAGATGTTGCATTGATACTTTCAACAGTATTTAAAATAATCTCTTTAAGTGTTTCGAGCTTAATAGGTTTGACCAAGTAAGTAATGAGATTAAGTTCAATTGCACTAAGTAGCTTCTCTTTATCAGAGTAAGCACTCATAACGATGATTTTAGTCTGTTCATCTCGTTGGCGGATGAGTGAAATCATACTTAGTCCATCCATGTTAGGCATATTGATGTCACTCAGTATTATTGCTGGTTTTTTCTCTAAGTAAATCTTATAGGCTTCTTGACCACACTTGGCTGAGTGAACATACTTAAAAAAGAGTTGTAGGTACTCTACGAGGTACTCTCGTAGCTCTTCTTCATCTTCTGCAACTAATATATGAATATTTTCATTGAGCATAGGGAGTCCTTATGGTAAAGATTGCACCATCTTTAGAGTTTTGAACATCCAGAGTACCGTGCATAGTCTCTTCAACTATCATTTTAGCAATGTATAGACCTAGTCCTGTACCCATAGATTGGTGTTTGGTTGTAAAGTAAGGGTTGAAAATTTTAGATAAATTTTTAGCATCAATACCACCTGCATTATCGTTAATAGAGAGTATGGCATCATCACCATCTTTTGCGATAATAATATCGACGGAGATACTCTCAAGGGAGCGTTCCACTAAAAGATCATAGATATTTGAGAGTATAGAGACAATAACCTGAATAAACTCATTTTTTAAGCCCTTAACGTGGAGTGACTCATCTGCATCAATATGGAGTTTAATTTTTTTGTTAGAGTCATTTATAGTTACTATTTCTAATGCTTTTCGCAGAGCATCAATAATTTTAAATGTAGTGACATTTTTGTTTGGACGGTAGTAGTTCATAAAGTCTTCTATGGTGTCGGACATGTAAAGTACTCTTGTCTGTATTTTTTGAAGCTTATCAGAAATCTCTTGTGTTGTGAGTCTTTGGGCATCATTTTTCTCTTTCATTATGGCTACGATAGTGTTAACAATTGCAAGAGGTTGTCTCCACTGGTGGGCGATGTTTTCAATCATCTCTCCCATCTCTGCACGTTTAGACTGCTCAAAGAGTTGACGGTCTCTCTCTTGAATGGTTTTTTCTTTCTCTTTGAGCTCTTCAATGGTGTTGAGGAGTTCACGATTATATTTTTCTTCTATGTAAAGCCCGCAATCAAGATTTTTCATATCTTCAATGAGCTTTTTAATGTACTTTTTTTCAATAATAGAACCATGTTGAGGAGCTATGAGGTTAATATCTAGTTTTTGGATTTTATTTAGAGCATAGTTAAATATATCTTTACTTGGCATATACTCTTGATGGAACTGTTTTGCTTTGAGAAAGTAAGTCTCATCGGCATAGAATTCCCAAGACTCTTCTATACCACCAAATATATCTCCTGAAAAGAGTGTTTTTGTATGGGGTTCATAACTTACAAATGCCCCTGGCGAATGGCAGTAGGGTGTTGTAAGAAAATCAAGATGGTAGCCATTTGGAGTGATAAGCTTGTTCTCGTTTTTGTCTATTTCATAGTAATCTGATGTAACAAGATAATGTTTTATAAGTAGAGACATCCTAGAGTGTGTCACGATAAGCAAATCTTCTCTATCTATTAGTTTCTCTATCTCTGGTACTGCTGCAACTAAATCGGGGTCTTGGTGGTGTAAAACTATGTATTTTACATCTTTAATGTCAATGACACTGCGTATTTTACGAACAGTCTCTTTAAATTCAAGCATGGAACCGGGGTCAATTAAGATAGATTCATTTCCATTTTTTATGAGGTAAGGGTGGCACTGAAAGGGGTCATTTTCAAGATACATACCAATCCAGTATATATCTTGTGCTATCTCTATAGCATCTTTGTAGTTATTTACGGGTTTATGCATTACCCTCAAACCATTTGAGTTGCTCTCTAAGTTTTACTACTTGCCCAACAACAATAAGAGCAGGGGTAGGGACATCTTTGGCTTTTTCGACAATGTCTGCTAGTGTTCCAACTACAACACTTTGGTCCTTTGTTGTCCCTTTTGAGATAACAGCAACAGGGTAATCACTTGCTTTTCCTATCTCCATAAGTTTTGCACTTATTTTAGGAAGGTTATGAAGACCCATTAAGAAGATAATTGTGTCATCTGTTTTGAAGTTATCCCAAGGAATCTGAGAGACTTTTTTATTTGGAGACTCATGCCCAGTGACAACTCTAAAGCTAACTGCAACACCACGGTGTGTAACAGGAATTCCCGCATAAGCAGGCCCACTAATAGCCGAAGTAATACCAGGGATAATATCAAACTTTATATCACGTTCAAGTAAGTAAAGAGCTTCTTCTCCCCCACGACCAAAAACAAAAGGGTCTCCACCTTTAAGGCGAACCACGTTAGAGTGCTTTAGAGCATTTTGATAAATAACTTCGTTAATGTCGTCTTGAGGCATAATATGACGACCATCTTCTTTACCAACATAAACAAACTCACAGCCATCTTTTGCCATCTCTAAAATATCTGGATTGGCAAGACGATCATAGATAATAACATCCGCTTCATTGATAACACGGGCTGCTTTGAGTGTTAATAACTCAATATCTCCAGGACCCGCTCCAGTTAAATATACTCTACCCATTATTTTTTGTCCTCATAAATAAATATACCTGATGGCTTTTTAATACCAAACATTTCACGTGATAAGTACCATTTATCGGTATTAATCACAGCCACTTTATTAGCATCATTTACAGATACATAAAGGTTAGGTCTTGTATTTGACCAACGTACATGAAGAACTTTTCCATCAAATTCAAATCTTTTAATAATTTTAAGTGTTGTTGTATCTATAATCTGAATTACTGGAAACTTTTTACCGCTAAATGTGACTGCCATATATTTTTTGTCTGGAGAGAGGGCTGTGAAAACTGGTAAACCCTCAGTCTCAATGTTTTGAACAAATTTAAAGTCAGGTGTGTAGACTAAGACCTTGTTGTTCCCAACAGCTGGAATGAAAACATATCCACCACCAATGCTCCAAAAACCGAAGTGTGGTACTTTTAAAACAGGTTTTCTATCTTCTAAAAGAATATCTATTTTTGAGTACTTCATAGTGTCAAGGTTAACAACTCCAAAGAAGTCACTCTGGAAAAAACCTGTAATGAAGTTGTTGTCTTTTATCATCGCATCAAAAGGCATAGTCCCTACATTTTCAAACTCTTTGTGGATAACAAATTTTGGAAGACCTTTTCCATAGTTTGTATCTTTTAAAACAGTAATTTTATCATTGTCCATCTGTGAAAATACAAGGTACTCTTTGTAAGTTTTAATCCCAACATTTTTAGAACCAGTCTCAAAAGATTGTAGAGGGTTTAAATCTCTATCTAAAATATCGACACTTTTTTTCGCATAGTTTGCAACAGCTAAGAAGTTTTTAGTGATTGTAAAACCTATGGCACTATCACTGGTTTTTAACTCTTTAACTACCTTTTCAGCTTCAGGATCAAACTTTACAACCCAGCCATCACGGCTAATTACATAGCCATCTTTACCATCAAACTTCACAACACCGTGGTTCATGTTGTGCATACCTTTTAAGTGACCACGTGTGAGTCCCTTTTCAACAATTGCTAAAGAGTTACTCTCTCGCTCAACTATAAATACTTTCTCATTTGTGTTGAGCATTGCTGCAATAGGGTTTACACCAGCCGCATGAAGTGTGCTTAAACTTAAAATTCCAATAGCTGTGCTTAATAATAATTTTTTTAGTACCATTTTAATCTCTCTTTCTTTCTAATTCGGTTAAATAACATGATGGGTCTTCACTCCATAAATCTCCAGTTATCGCATAAGCACGTGCACGACTTCCACCATTACAGATGTCAATCTGTTCACATGTAGCACAGATACCGCTTATCTGTTTTCTTGGATGAATACGAAGCTGATCTAGAAGCTCTCCTGCTTGCCATACATCGCCAAAATCTTGCTCTATAATATTTCCTACTGTAAGAGGAAAGAATGGGTCAGGTCTTACATCGCCTTCTGAGTTGATGTTAAGTAGTTTGCGTCCAGCAGAGTTTCCACCCCATTTTACAAGTCTATCTCGCATTTTAGCTTTTAAGTCTGGAAATCTCTTAGCAAACTCATTTAAAAAGAGAATCCCATCCATCTCCATGTTTCCTGTAACTATTTCAATATCTCTACCGGTTTCATAGTACTCAAATGCTTTAGCTAAAATAAACTCCATCGCTTCGCGTCTCTGCTCTTTAGTTAAGTCCATTTTGAGGTTGTCTAAACCACGTCCAGAGTAGACTAAGTGAGAAATATAGATTTTAGGAATATTTTCACGTTCAGCTAAATCAAATATGTACTCTAAAGAGTTGATAGTATCTTTTGTCATCGTAAAACGAATCCCAACCTTAGCCCCAGTAGAGTTTGCAAGCTGAACAGCTTTAAGAGTCTCTTTAAAGGCACCTTTGAGACCACGGAAGTAGTCATGTGTAGGCTCATCCCCATCTATACTTACTCCAACGTAGTTAAAGGTATCTACAATTCTTTGAACATTCCCTTTAGTAAAGTAGAGACCGTTACTTGAGAGGTAAGTAATAATTCCATTGGCTTTACAAAAGTCAGCAATCTCAAAGAGATCTTTTCTTGTAAGTGGTTCGCCACCAGAGAAGATTATAAACTTAACACCGTTAGCTTTCATCTCTAAAATTGTTTTTTTAATTTGTGGTGTTGTAAGTGTATCTACTTCATCGAGAGTTGATTTTGAGTAGCAGTGTAAGCATGAGAGATTACAGCGATTTGTAAAGTTCCAAATAGCGATGGAGCCATCTAAAATTCTCTCTGGTTTCTCTTCAACTACGGATGCTATTAGATTGGATAGTCTAAACATTATTTACCTTTGTATGTAAGGATATAGTCGCTTATAGACTCTATCTCTTTGTCGTTAAGTTTTAATTGTGTCATAACACTACGTTTATAGCCAAATGCTTTATACATCGCTTTTGGTTCTATAATATAGGCTTGAATCTCTTCTTTTGTACGCTTAGAAGCAATCTCGCTAAAGGGTGGACCAAAGGCAACTGCAGTCTGATGGTGACAGCCCCAACAATAAGTCTCAAAGACCTGTTTGCCATCTAATTCATTGGATGATAAAAGTGAGGCTAATGTGAATGTTAAAATGATATATTTTTTCATAGGTAAAGAATAGCAATTTATTATAAGTATCTTATTGATTTTAATCAAGTTTGACAATATTTGATGAAGTTTGTGTAGGTTTGTAAAGTTTGAAGGATTTTCTCTCCAAAAGGAGAGAAAATTAGGGGCCTAAGCTCCTGGAATTGTTTGACGGTGTTCGATAGAGTAAGTAAATGTAGGAGTTGTTAAACCTTTGATGTATTTAACAAATTTACCTGTTTTAGCTTCATAAATACCGATACGACCTGCATTCCACTCAGAAATCATAGTCCAGTGACCGTGATTCGCTGGCTCTGCATGTAAGATACGTGGAGTAATAGTTTTACCTTTAGCATCTTTAACAGTTGGAACTTTCCAGCTATAAAGAGTTTTATGTGTTACTGGGTCTGTAATAGTACCTTTTGAAGTACCAACAGTAAGAATTCTATCAACTTCTAAAGTTTGTTTATTAATTAAATAAACTTTATTCCAGTTAGAAGATCCACCAAGTACATTATCTGCCCATAGGAATGGAGTATGCTCAGATGTACCGATAAATAAACCACCACCAGCAGTTGGAATTTGACGGATAACATCGAAGTTATCATCCCAAATAGTAACTTGACCTAAGTTCATGTTAACAGTAGCACCAAGTTGTTGACCTAGACCTTCGTTAAAGAAAGAAGAACCTTGACCTGGGTGTGGCTTAGCTGAAGGACCTGTATAGATTTTAGTTACTAAAGTTTTAGTTTTAAAATCAACTACACCAATAACATCAGAACCTTGAGATGCTTGGAATAGGTAACGACCAATCTCTTTACCTTCATTTAGGAAACCATCATGAAGAATTTTACCAATATTTGGAATATCACCAACGATTGGGAAGTTTGGTTTAGAATAATCTACGATATAAACATGACCAGCATCTTTAAGTGCAAAAGCGATATATGGACCGTATGGTGTATCATAAATACCAGCTACACGAGAAGAACCGATGTTACCATCGTTGTCAATTACAGATGAAGTTGGATAAACTTTTAATGGTTTAAGTGTCATTGCATCCATAAGAATTGCACCACCTGGAACGTAGTTACCAGCCATTAGGTATTTACCATCTGGAGATACTGCAAGACCACGAGAATCAGAACCAACTTGGATCTGAGCAATTTTTTGTTGACCCGGAGTGTTAAGGTCGAACATTGTTACTAAACCTGAACGTGAAATTGAGTAAGCATAACGTGGTTGACGCTTGTTAGTTACAGTTACGTGAACCGCAAAACCAGCAGGGTGCTTAGATAAAACTTTACCTGAAGTACCATCAATAAATGCAACTCTTTCTGCATCTCTTTCTGTAACGAAACAGATATCAGTATTTTTCTTAACATCTACAGCATGTGGATATTTCTTGAAAAATGCCATTCTGTCATTAAGATTTTTCCAACCAGCTTCAACAGATTCCATTGTTAAAACAGACATCTTTTTACCTTTAAAATGTTGAATGTAATCAACCATTTTATCAGCATCACCTTTTGAGAATTTTTCTTTAAACTCTGGCATAGCCGTACCTGGACGACCATTTAAAATAGTTTCAGCAAGTGTGTATGCATTTTTCTTTGCAGTAACGCCTGGGCGTAAATCAGAACCAACACCACCTTCGTGATTTGGACCGTGACAACCCTGACACTCTCTCTCAAATACTTTCTCTACATCCATATTAGATGTACCTGCGAATAGACCTGAACTTACCACTGCTAAAGCAGCAGCTGACATTACTAATTTATTAAATCTCATTTTATTCTTCCTTTTAAAATTAAGATAGGGCAGGCCCCAATGGAGCCGGCCAACAAATAGAACTGTGTTTAACTTTCGTTTTCTAAACGAGTTTTCTCTTGCTTATAAACCCAAAACATTGGAAGTATAATTATAGTGTGAAGAAAAATCGTCAATGTTAATGGACCCTGGTTTAACCAAGCAAAAAAGCTTGGTACAACGTCTGTCATTGCTTCAAACATAATATCTCTCCTTATCTTTCGTGAACTGGATTTTTACCAGTAGTTAACATATCTCTAATGAGAAGTGCAAAACCTGTAAACATAATTAATCCGCCTACAAGTCTCCAATCCATTGCTTGTGCAAACCACATACCAGCTTGTCCATCAAAGTAACCAGCCCATGTAGCACCCATTTGTGCACGTGAAACTAGAACCTGAACATAACCAGCAATAGTTAATGCGATAGTCATACCCATCATACCACCAACTAGAAGGCTGATAGACCAGAGAGATGATTTAGTATTTCTCATAACTTTAATACCATTTGTACCTTGAATAGCAAGATACATCATACCGATAAGAATAGTCGCATAAGCACCAAAGAACGCTAAGTGTCCGTGAGCCGATGTAAACTGTGTACCGTGTGTATAAAGGTTTACTTGTGGTAGTGTATGGAAAAAGCCCCATATACCAGCACCTAAGAAGTTACCAAATGCATTCATCCAGAACCATAAGAAAGCTGGAGAGTTTTTGATTACTGAAACATCATCTTCGCCTGCTGCAACACTTGCTGCATTTTGTTTCCCTTGTTGTTTACCCCAGTCATACATAACGTGGATGAACATTGCTACAAGTGGTAATGGCTCTAGTGCTGAGAATAGTGCACCAATTTCCC
>Ga0256824_10000685_pt1 | contig 13136 bp, 15 predicted proteins | sample CV67metaG_FD_191570 | JGI IMG/M metagenome (GOLD analysis project Ga0256824, IMG submission 191570) | Hydrothermal vent microbial communities from East Pacific Rise, Pacific Ocean - CV67 | ecosystem: Environmental > Aquatic > Marine > Hydrothermal vents | place: Pacific Ocean: East Pacific Rise...
CATTTGTACTTGTAAAACTTTTTTTGTTGGCCCCTTCGTCTAGCGGTTAGGATCCATGGTTTTCATCCATGTTACAGGAGTTCAATTCTCCTAGGGGTCACCAACAACTCTTTCACTCTAATCGAACTATCTACTATACTTATGATATAATATACGAAAATTTGAAAGCGTATCTCATGTTAAAAAAATTAACCTATTTACTTTTTTTCTCTCTCTTTTCTTTTGCAAATGCAGAGTTCTATACTATTAAACTTGCCGTTTATAAAAACTTATCTACACTCAAAAAAGAAATAAAAAAACTTTCTCCTCAATTACAAAAACATGTAAATATAGTACAAGTAGGAGAACTTTACAAAGCGAGTATAGACCCTAAAAATAATAGAAAATCCTTACATCCATTACTTCCTGCTTATAAAAAAGTTTTCGCGGATGCCTTTATAACAGGTGTGAAACAGACTAACGTAAAAAAAGATAAAAAGATAATACCTATGTATACTGGCACTTCATTGTATTCAAAAATTAAGAATCGCACTTTATATTTATGTTCAGAAGGAAAAAATAAAAATAAAGTTCTTATTGCTGTTATTTTTAAGAAAAATACTGTTAATTATAAACCACTCATCGGTAAAATACCTCCTGTCTCAGCACTCTACACAATTAAAAATAATAAACTTTTTTTATATCAAAAAGGCTTACTAGATACTAAAGTATATAGTTTATTAGAAAAAACCTATAAGAATTATTATTTAATTAGTTCATGGGTGGGCAATAAAAAGTTAAATCATTTACGCTATTACTTTACACTCAAAGATGCAAAGGTATATTTAAAATCATTTTAGTAGTGGTGGAGAATAACGGGATCGAACCGTCGACCTCTTCGCTGCCAGCGAAGCGCTCTCCCAGCTGAGCTAATTCCCCAAAGTTAGTTGTACTCAATAAAAAAGGTGGCTGAGCTTGTCGAAGTCATAATACTATATAACTTTCAACGCTAGCTGAGCCTATCGAAGCTATGAACGCTCTGTTACTTCAAGTAGGTGGTAACCAAATTGTGTTTGCACAGGACCATGCACCACACCTACCTCATCGTTAAATACCACTTTGTCAAACTCTGGTACCATTTGTCCTTGACCAAAATTACCAAGCTCTCCACCTTTTGCTCCCGATGGGCAAGTAGAGTTTTCTTTTGCCGCTTGTTCAAAAGTCATTTCACCTGAATTTATTTTTTCTTTAAGTGCGCTACATGTTGCTTCGTCACCTACGAGTATATGTCTTGCTGATGCTGTCATTTTATTTCCTTTATTTTAGAGATTGGTATCAAAAGAAACCAATTCTCCTCTTTTTAATTTTGGTATTATATCTGTCTTTATCTTACGAATCACAAAACTCTTCTTTGCAAAAGGAATACTACTGTCTGCCACAACATTTTTAAGTTTCATATCATAATGTTTGATGAGAAAGTTACGCAATACATTTTTGAGTTCTTCTTCATTCATCACTTGAAAAGTTTCATCCACAGAGAGTCCTACAAGCTGAGGATGCTCTTTTTTTCCTTCAACTAGTGCAGAAAACAATCCTGCATACTGCCCAAACATATTTACATCTACTGCATTTAAAACGGTATCTATCAATTCTGGTTTTTCAAGTAATGTTTTAAGTATGCCAAGTTGTGCGACATCATCTCTACGTTCAGAAAAGCTCTCTCTAGCTTGAGCTAAATTGGTTTGTTTCCCAAAAAGTGCAGGTGCGACACCTATTACAGTCGCGGCTAAAGGAATATACGCATCTTTTATAATCTGACTTAAGCCTTCTAAAAATTGTTTTACTGCAGCAAAAGCTGCTTCTTTAGCTCTTGGATCATTGAGGTCATACCCTTCACATATTTTTTCTATGACAAAAGGGATGAGAGGTTTTGCATCTCTAAGCAAGGCTGCCACCTTTTCACTCTGCCCATTGGCTATGAGGTCTGCAGGGTCTTGCCCATCTGGGAAAAGTACAACACCTCCATCAAACCCAGCTACAGAGAGCATCTGTGAGGCTTTGAGTGCTGCTGCTATCCCTGCTTTGTCTCCATCATACGCAAGTATGATTTTAGGATCACCTTTTCTAAGCATAGGTAAGTGTTCAGTTGTGAGGGCTGTCCCCATCCCCGCTACAGCTTCTGTAAACCCTGCTTGGTGAAACATCACCACATCCAAGTAGCCTTCACAAACGATGAGCTTTTTATTTTTATAAATGCTCTCTTTGGCTAAGTGATACCCATAGAGTAAACGAGATTTGTTAAAAAGTTTCGTCTGTGGTGAGTTGATGTACTTTGCAGGGTGATTGGTTATCGTCCTACCACCAAAACCTACAATGGCACCAGAAGCAGAGTAAATAGGAAAAGTGATACGCTCTACCAAACGAGCATAGTACCCTCTTCCATTTTCACTCTGAGCGATGATACCTGCTTCAGCCGCTTGGGGGAGTGGCAAGAGTGCAGACTGCAAAAACTGCATTGCTTCTGCTCCAGTAGGGACATATCCTATCCCAAAACTCTCTATCGAACTTTGGCTCACTCCTCTGTCTAAAAGGTATGTCATTGCCGTTTGGTTGTGGCTAAGTTTTTTTACATACCACTGTCCAATGGCTTCAAGTACACGTTTGGCATCGGAGTAGTCTGAAGACCCTTTTGTGTATGTCAAAGAAAAGTTAAACATGGAAGCCAGCTTTTCTATAGACTCAGGGTAAGAGAGCTTTTCAAGTTCCATCAAAAATTTGATGCTATCGCCACCTACACCACATCCAAAACAGTGATATATTTGCTTAGAGGGACTTACCACAAATGAGGGTGTTTTTTCTCCATGAAAAGGACAGTTCGCTTTGTAGTTAGCTCCCGCTTTGCGTAACTCTACAAAACTACCCACTACATCAATAATATCGATACTGTTTTTAAGAGATTCTATGGACGCGTTATCTATCATAGGAGAATTATATCTAATTTGATATAATCTAAGTAGCTATTTCCCTTCGACATGCGCAGGGAAGAAAATACGGTTGATGAACCTGCCGAAGTAAGGATTCTTTTGGAACAAATTTTACCTGCATATACTGACCCTCTTTTTAGTGTACTGCTTATTATTATTTTGAGTCTTATTATTGCTGTAGCTACGTATGGATGGAGTGTATTTAGACAGCAAAGAGAGCAAGGTAACCTACTGAAGTTTTTAGATAAATTTGACTCTGCCGAGTGTGCCTTAAATACCAAGGACATGCCCTACGAACCCCACATGATTAAACCACTTACACTCCTAGCAAAAGCCTTTGAAAATGCTGGAGAATACCATAAATCCATCTCTATCTATTTGTATCTTATTAAAAATATTTCTGATGATTTAGGGAAAATAGAACTTATGGAAAGACTAGGAAACACCTATTTACATGCAGGTTTTTTAGAACGAGCAAGAAGTATTTACACCGATGTACTCCGTAAAAAACCACGTAATGTTAAAGTACTCCATGAACTAGGTGTGGTGTATGAAATGATGCACGAATATAAAAAAGCCCAAGAAGTCATAGAACCTCTGGAACTTCTCAAGGAAGACACCTTCGCACTTAAAAAATTTCTAGGGTTTTCACAAATTATAACAAACAAAAGCACATCCACAGAACATAAGATAGAGAGACTCAAACACATTTTAAAAGAAGAGCCTAAACTCTACCGTGAAGTTGTCTCTGCACTACTCAAACTTGACACCCACGAAGCATGGAAAGTTATAGACCCACTACGGATTAAAGAGGTTTTAGATGTACTTTGGTTCTTACCAAATTCACAACTCGATTTAGATATAATCACAGCCAATAAGCAGCTAAGTACCTTGTATTATGCAAAAGGCTACTTACAAGAACCATCTACTGTAGTTAATCAAAGTGGTATATTTGCACTTGACATGTTAGCTACTTCAAAGAAAAATGGGTTTGAGGAAGCAGATTTACACTTCTCTTACCTATGTAAAAAATGTAAACAGAGTTTCCCTGTCAGCTTTAAACGCTGCCCAAACTGTATGGCAATACACTCTGTAGAAGTTGAGGAAAATATTGGAAAAGCAAGCCCGAAAACAGATCACTCTCTACTCTGATGGCTCTAGCCTTGGTAACCCTGGACCTGGTGGTTACGGTGGCATCTTAGAGTTTAAAGGTAAGCGTAAAGAGTACTTTGGTGCAGAGGTGCATACCACCAACAACCGTATGGAACTTCAAGGTGTCATAGAGGGATTAAAACTTCTCAAAGAACCTTGCGATGTAGAAGTCATCTCTGACAGTTCTTATGTAGTAAAGGCCATCAATGAATGGCTAGCAGGCTGGGTACGAAAAAACTTTGCCAAAGTAAAAAATGTCGACTTGTGGGAAGCGTATTTAGCAGCTGCCGCACCACATAACGTACATGGCACATGGGTGCGTGGTCATAACGGACACCCAGAAAACGAACGTTGTGATGAGCTAGCACGTGATGAAGCTGAACGTATCAAAGCAACTTTATGACTTCGACCACTTCGACATAGCTCAGTGACCGAATATACACTGTTCCCTGAGCCTGTCGAAGGGAAACTAAACAAATAGGAGAACAAAATGAACGATTACAGTCACTTAGAAAAACGACTGAACTATACATTTAATAACAAGCAATTGATTATTGAGGCTTTGACACATAAAAGTCATAAAAAGCCTTACAATAATGAGCGGCTTGAGTTTTTAGGAGATGCAGTGCTTGACCTCATTGTAGGAGAGTACCTTTTTACTAAGTTTCCTAAGTCAGATGAAGGTATTTTATCAAAAATACGTGCTTCACTTGTCAATGAGTCTGGGTTTACACTACTTGCCAGATACCTAGACCTCGGTAACTATATTTACCTCTCACTTGCAGAAGAAAACAACAACGGAAGAGACAAGCCTTCTCTGCTCTCCAATGCCTTTGAAGCCATCATAGGTGCAGTCTATATTGAAGCAGGACTTGAAGTGGCTAAAAATATTTCTATCAAACTTTTAGAAGAGTGTCATCCAAAAATAGATTTACAATCTTTGTCAAAAGATTACAAAACTGCCTTACAAGAATTGACACAAGCCACACATGGAGTAACGCCTCTTTACGAGATGTTAGGTTCTTCTGGTCCAGACCATAAGAAAGAGTTTGAAATCGCGATTGTGCTTGACAACAAAACCATTGCAAAAGCAAAAGGCAAGAGTAAAAAAGAAGCGCAACAAAAAGCAGCACAAATTGCGTTAAAGGAATTAAAGAAATGAATACCTTTGGAAAAAAACTAACCCTTACTACCTTTGGCGAGTCTCACGGTAAAGCACTAGGGTGCATACTCGACGGTGTACCAGCTGGGCTTAAAATAGATGAAGCATTCATACAATCAGAACTTGACAGACGTAAACCTGGCAAAAATAAGTTAGAGACTGCAAGAAAAGAAGAAGACAAAATGGAGATTCTCTCTGGTGTCTTTGAAGGACTGAGTACGGGAACACCTATCGCAATGGTGATTTTTAATAGCAATCAAAAATCAAAAGACTATGACAACGTCAAAGACCTTTTTCGTCCAGGTCACGCAGACTTTACGTACTTTCATAAGTACGGCTTACGTGACTACCGTGGCGGTGGACGTTCTTCAGCAAGAGAAACTGCTGCACGTGTAGCAGGTGGAGCCATAGCCAAACTCATGCTAAAAGAGTTAGGCGTAGAGATACAGTCTGGACTTTGTGAAGTAGATGGCATCAAAGGTGAAACCATAGACTTTGCCCATGCAAGAACTTCAGATATGAATGCCCTTGACCCTAAAGTAGAACCCGCACAAGTACAAGCTGTGATGGATGCCAAAAATAACCATGACTCAGTAGGCGGTGTCGTACTCACAACTGCCACTGGCGTACCCATAGGTTTAGGCGAACCTCTCTACTATAAGTTAGATGCCATACTGGCAGAAGCCATGATGGGCATCAATGCAGCCAAAGCAGTGGAGATTGGTGACGGTATAGCCTCGACACATCTTAAAGGAAGCCAAAATAATGATGAAATCACCCTAAATGGTTTCAAGTCAAATCATGCAGGTGGTATACTTGGAGGTATCAGCAATGGCGATACCATCATTGTAAAGACACACTTCAAACCCACACCGAGCATCTTTCAAGAGCAAGACACCATTACCACACATAATGAAGAAGTAAAGTGTAACCTCAAAGGTCGCCATGACCCTTGTGTAGCTATACGAGGAGCCGTAGTATGTGAAGCTATGATGGCACTGACACTCGCAGATATGACCCTACTTAACATGGGGAAAAAAATGGATCATTTAAAAAAAATATATAAAGGGTAAAAAATGGGTAAAAAACTTGGTTTAGGTTTTATTGGATTAATTATTGTAGGTGCTATGTATTATTTTATGGCAGGTTCTCAACAGCTTACTGCTCAAATGAAAAAAGCAGTAAATACAGAACTCACTTCTTTAGAAAAAGAAGGCTTTTCCATAGAGAGCAGAGAGATACATGAGGAGAAAGAACACTTTGTACTCTCCTTTGATGACAGTACTAAAATAGCTAAATTTCTCACCCGTCAAGGTGTCCAACTCAATGTCAATGACGCTGCCTTTTTAAAAGATTTTAAACTTGGTGTGGATGTCAACTACTTAGCAGATGCTTATTCTGCTATTGCCTTTGATGTATACCCTCTTGCGCTACCTTCTTTGATACTTTCTATCGCAGAAGATGAGAAGGAAAAAGCACTACTTCAAAAACTCTTAGACAAAAAAACCTTTCTGGCACATATTGCAGTGAACAAGTTAGGTACAGGATTTAAGGGTAACATGAAAGACATCAACGAAGTACTTCATGGAAAACAAAAAGTCACACTCAAAATGCAAGGCTTAACTTTTTCAGGTGACATTAAAGCACAGCGTATTTCTGCCGTTAAAGAAGAAGTGAACACCCTCTCTTTACTTGTAGATGATGACATAGCCTTTACTTTTTCAGGTGTGAAAAGTGACTTTCTTGTCACAGGAAAAACACCTTATGACTACAGCACGAACTACAGTATTGACAAAGTACAAGCCCGTACCCGCACTGAGTTTAGTCTCCTTGCAAGTAAGCTAGTTATGCATTCTGACTCTACAGTAAAAGATGGTCTTGCTGCTGGTAGTATGCAAGCAAAAACCAAATCTATGCTTGCAACCACAAAAGGGAAGTCTTATCTTTTTGATGCGTTTGCTTTTGAGACGCATGCTAAAGGTCTTGACATCTCTGCCTTTGAGAAACTTCAAGAGATAGATGTGAACAATGAGCAAGAAGTAAATGCCCTTTTAAAACAAATGATGTCTAAAGGGGTGAGCTTTGAAATCCCTACTTTTTCCGTACAGAACATAGAGGCAGAAGGTCAAAAGCTAAATGGCTTTGATGTCACAGCACATGTCAACCTAGACAAGTCTTTTGACATCACCTCATTACAAGCAAACCCAATGTCTGCACTCTCATCTGTAGATGCAAACTTGCATGTTTCTCTCTCTAAAGAGCTTTTTGGGATGGTAGCACAAATCCCTCAAGCCATGATGGCACTCATGCTTTTCCAACCCAAAGATGAAAATGGGAAAAAGGTCTATAGTCTTGAATTAAAAGACAGTAAGGTCACAGTCAACGGTATGCCTGTAAACTAAGACTTTTCTTTTAAAGTAGTGTAGGTTCATCTAAACCTTTTACCCTAAAGGTCTTACGGTGTATGGGACACCTGTCATACTTCACTAAAGCCTCCATATGGGCTTTAGTTCCATACCCCTTATGTTTCTCAAACCCATACTCTGGGTAAAGTTCAGCCATCTTGACTATCTCTCTGTCTCGTGTAACTTTGGCAAGTATACTTGCCGCTGAGACTTCTTGCACTTTGTCATCTGCCTTGACCATCGTCGTGATGTTCTCTACCCCAAAGGTACTGTTCCCATCAAACAAGTAGTCCACATCTGGTAAATGTTTTTGAATACTTAGTAATCCATTGTGTAAACACTTAGAGATACCTAGTTCATCTACCTCTTGTGCAGAAAAAGAGACGATGTGGTACTTACTATTAGCTACCACCAAAGGGTATAAAGCCTCCCGCTTCTTCTCTGTCAACTTCTTAGAGTCCATCAACCCCTCCACCTCACCAGTCAACACCACACCAGCCATGACAAGTGAACCTGCTAGTGGTCCTCTACCTGCTTCGTCTATGCCGCATAGGGGTTTAGTTTTCATCTGTTTCCTTTTTCTAATGTTTTTGCCAACGATTGAGACAATAATTGGGCATTGACACTACTTGAAAATACTAATATTATGTGACCAAGGAATTTCTCGCACAAGCTGTGCAAGTTTTGTATTTTCTTTGTATGTCAAGTAAAATATTCTCATTCTCCACAAATTTGCACTAGAGTACCCGCTCTTAGCACCAAATTCTTTTTGCAAATCTTTTGCCATCTGTTCTACTACAGATTTACCCCAACCAAGAGACTCTTGTTTCTCTACTATCTCTTTGCCTATCTCAAAATAGAGACTTATCATAGTTTTATTGACAGAGAGTATTGTCTTGTTTTTTGCTTGGGCTATTTTTTCTTTAAGCGTGACTATAAAATCTTTATAACTTTTATCTATTGTCATTTGTCTAGTTCCTATCTTTTTCTACCATTGTATCAGCAATGTTAATTGTCATATCAAAATCTTTCATATTGTCATACTTTTGTATTAGAGTAGTCCTAACTCTTTAGATATATCTTTTGTCAATTTTGACAATGGACGTTTGCCTATCTCATCTTCACTTACATATCCACCACTAACCATACGGAGTAAATCTTCTCTATTTTTAAAAAGTGTTCCTTCGTATTGTGTCATGAGTTCATCTAAATAGCTTTCATTATATATTGCATTCTTTTGGATGAGTTCTAATACTATGTCTTTGTGATGTTCATAGCGTTTTTCTATCTCAAAAACTTCTGCAGACTTTTCTGCCTTGTTCGTCATATCTTTTAGAGGTATCTCAAAGCCCTTTTCATCATAATAAAAAGAAACATCTTTTATTTTTAAATCAAACTTGGCTTCTTTATCAAAACTATCTTGGTATGGGTGAATATGTGTATCTATAGAAAACTTTTTACTTCCCTTTAATGTAGAGTTACAGATATGACAACTTGGTATGAGGTTATAAAAAGACAGTGAAAGTACTGGGTATGTAGCTTTGTCATAAAAATGGTCAAACTCAGGTCTCAAAATTTCCTCACCATCTACTTTGACAATAGTATAAGTTGGATTTTCATTACAGTATGGACATACATTGACATTTAGATTTTCTGCTAGATTATAAGCATTATATTCTTTCTTTTTTGTTATAAAGTTATCATATTTGTTCTTGAATTTTAAATGATGCTTTTTGTATTTTATTGATATACCCAATAATTCATTTGGTTTAGCAAGGAGTATTTCTTTTAGCTCCTCTTCGGGAATATCTATTTTATTTTTCAACTTAACAAAATGATAAATAGCATGTTGTTCTAAATGCTCACTAGATATCTTTATCATTTTTCTAGTTCATCTATTCGTTTTTGCATTTGAACCATAGTATCTTTAAGCTCATCAATATCATCCACCTTTGACAACCTCTTACTGTCAAGTATCCTTTGAAGCTGATTTTTAACTATAGGTTCTCCTATAATGTTAATAAGTTTTTGAGCTTCTTCATCACTCTTTATTTTCGTATTATTTTTACCATTTAAGTAGTCTATTATCTCATTTATCTTCCCCTTAGCAAACTCTCCCATAAGCCCATCTTCCATGAAGAAGCTATCACTTAGTAGTGTATGGATATTTGCTCCGAAGGTTTGTTTCTTTGCCATAACATCATTATGTTTTAGAACTTTACAATTTCCATCTATATCTGTATCTAAAAAGATGATGTTTTGTTTTGGGATGTCTGATAGGAGGAATGGGGAGTGGGTGGTTATAATAAAGTGTATATCATACTCTTTTAGCATAGGTAGCTTAATTAACATATTTATAAACTCTTTTTGCCATTGTGGATGTAAAAAATTATTTGGCTCATCTAGCAGCATCAATAAACTTTTATCATCTCCTTGATGCTTCAATTGATGGTAAATATGTAGTATAGTTTTGAAGTATTCTTTTTCACCACTACTTAAATCACCGTAACCAATATTTTTTATATTATCAAAAAAAACTAAATTAAAGGTAGGGTACATGTCTAGTATAAAAGCAATAATATCATCGTTTATTTCACTAGTTTTAACGTGAAATATTCCATTTTTATTCTTCTCGAATATAGTATTTTTATTTTTTACTTTTTTACTTGTTTCTATATATGATTTTAGTTTATTAACCAAATAAACAAAACTTTCTCTTTGTATAGCTTCAACTTGATTAATATAAACATTTCCATTTATAGGTGAAATTGAACTATTAATTAATTCTAAAACTTTTTCTAATGTGTTTATACTCTCTAAAGTTTTTAAAATTTTAGAGATAGAAAAATCTCCTACAATCTCAATACCTTCATCAAATTTTTCTCTTATTCTTTTCTCATCTATATTTAACTCCCTTAATAAGTTTGTTAAATATTTCCTTACTACATGCAACTCAAAATCTTCAAAATTCTTACAGTCTTCATAGAATCTGTCATCAAATGAATGTACAAATATACTAGATGGATTAAAAAAATCATTTATATTTTTTGTTCTATTCTTTATATAAAGTATGATATTTTTAGATACTTCTTTATCCAATTCACTTAGCAACATGTCTTTATTAGGTACTAAACTAATATATTTGTAATATATATCAGACTCAACAGTAAGATATGGTTTAAATTCTCCAACAGTAGTCATACTCGTTTTATCATCCCAAAAACGGGTAAAATAGTTAAAGCTACTATCTTGATGTAACAGATAATAAGGATTATTACACCCTACTGTCTTCTCAGATAATTTCTGTAAATCGAAAATACCATCATAATCGAATTCTAAATTTGTGGCTATTGTTTTTTGTTCAGCTTTTATATAACATAAAATAAACTTTTTTTCTACTGATGGTGCCTCTGAAAAAAATGTATCATTTGATTCTATTAGACTATGGAGAACACTACTCTTCCCACTCCCATTTTTCCCAACAATAGCCGTCACATTGATATTGTCACCAAAGAAGTTTTCTATATATTGTTTGTTGCCCTTTTCATCAACATTCTCTTTGATTGTTAATATCTCACCATCATAATGGCAGTTAAACCTAGAAGAAAAGTTAAACCCCTGCCTATGTATATTTTTATAATCCTCCACCCACAGATAAACAAGTTCCAAAATCTTTCTCCCTTAGTAATGTTTATAAATTATAGCAAAATTCTGTAGGTCGGGGTGTCCTCTCCCCGACAATTATTTGCATACTTTACACTCTAACCCCACACCATACAAACTGTACAATGAAAATCTAAATATATTTTCCGTTTATATTCACGTCGGGATGAGGGCAACCCGACCTACATATTTTCTTTTGCTACCCCTACTCTAAACGCTCTAACTGTTTTTTAATAGGGTCAACACTACTGTCATAAAAATCTGCTAGTTTTTTGGCATAGCCTTCACCATTGACATCTATATACTGTAACACACGTTCACGGTTTTTAGAACCAAATAATTCATCTAACACAAGTACTCTTTTCTAGTCTATATAAACTACTTTAGAGTTCACATAGCTCTAAATATCAAATCAAATTTCACTTAACAACTCGAAAAATCTCTCTTCCAATCGTTTACTAACTCTAAAATTTGCTTCTTTTATGGTGTGATATACTTCTATCGTCTCATCATGTGTTAAATGTTTTTTCTTATATGCCAACAGTAAGACTCCCAATAAACCCATAATAGGGATACCCATATTCTGAGCAATTTTTCTCCCTTTTTTTTCATCTATAAGAAGTGCTAACTCCATTTCTGTTGCGAGTACCAAAGCTTCACTCTCTCCAGCATCTAAACTTTTAGAGAGTAATTTATAGAGTGTTTTATCTTTAATCTTTTTTTGAATAAAAAAGGAACTATGTAGCGTTATGTCATTAATGCAGACTTCATTATAGACTTTAGAGGGGATAAGCACTTGTTCAAAGATACTTTCTAAAATATCTATTCTTTCTATATTTAAAAGTGTAATGATAGTCGTACTGTCACTTACGATGAGCTTCACTACAAAAATGCCTTGATAGCTTCTACATCTTCATCTAAATCATAATCTGTCACAGGTATGTTCACCAGTGCCAAGTACTTCATCGTCTCTTGTTTTGTCAATTTAAGTGCCAAAGACAACTGTCCTAAAGAGATATCCCCTTGATTAAAAGCTTTTAACACTATACTCTCCATCAACCCATGATTTAATATCGTATCATTAAATGCTGTGGCAATGCCTAGAGGTTTACCTCTTTTAGTAATCATTACAAATTCATTACTCTCTAAAGGTTTCGTAAATGAAGCTGGATTTAACTGTAAATCTCTTATACCTACGGTTTGCATACTTTATCCTTGTACTATTAACTATAAGTACATTATGGCATATTTTTATTAATTAGAGATAAAATAGCTTACGCTTCTTGTAACAGCCCTAAAAACGCTTCCCCATACCTCTCAAACTTCACTTCCCCTATGCCGTGTACGGCTAACATCTCTTCTTTACTTTGTGGTACTTTGGCAGACAAGTCTTTGAGTGTTTTGTCTGAAAATACGATGTATGGAGGTATACCTTTTTTAGAGGCTATGTCAGTTCGTAAGGAGCGAAGTTTGTCGTACAGTTCTACATCGTAGTCGTCGAAGTAACTTACTTTCTTTTTAGTCTCTACTACTTGTACTGTAAGGCGTTCTTTTTTAAGGTCTATGCTGTGAGAACCTTTGATGACCTCAACCCCAAATTCTGTCAACTTGTAAACTTTAAATTCACCTATGGCTACCGCACCAAGCTCTAAAAGCTTGTCACCTATGGTAAGCCATTGGTTTTTAGTATATTCGTCTCCTATGCCGTAGACAGAGAGCGTGTCATGTCCATTTTGAAGTAAGCGTTGCTCTTTACTGCCTTTGAGTACATCCACTATGTAGTGAAGTCCG
>Ga0256824_10000686_pt1 | contig 13128 bp, 11 predicted proteins | sample CV67metaG_FD_191570 | JGI IMG/M metagenome (GOLD analysis project Ga0256824, IMG submission 191570) | Hydrothermal vent microbial communities from East Pacific Rise, Pacific Ocean - CV67 | ecosystem: Environmental > Aquatic > Marine > Hydrothermal vents | place: Pacific Ocean: East Pacific Rise...
AACAGCTATTTCACATATTACCATTCATACGATTCAAGGCTCTTATGCTGGAGCAATTTCTTGGTCGCAGAACTGTGCTTCCAACGTTTCTTTTCACTATGTCATCCGTTCTTCTGACGGACAAGTAACACAAATGGTCTTAGAAGCCGATAAAGCTTGGCATGTTGGTTCAGAGAATCCTTACACAATTGGCTACGAACACGAAGGCTATGTGGATGACCCAAGTTGGTACACTGAAGCCATGTATCAATCTTCTGCTGATTTAAGCAGAGATATTTGCAACAGTGGATACGGTATTCTTCCTTTCCGAACATTTTTTGGCGATGCAACTGTCGGAACGAATTTACTCGGGGCATGTACAATGATCAAAGGCCACCAACATTTCCCCAATCAATCGCATGTTGATCCAGGTGTAAATTGGGATTGGGAACATTATTATCGTCTCATCAATGAGAATTATTCTGTCACAACACTTTCTGCTGCAAATGGCGTTTTCACGGATACTGGTGGACCATTAGGAGATTATTCCAACGATGAACGAAATTTTTGGCTGTTTGAATCTCCTAATTCTACCCAAATAAACCTGAATTTCAACACATTTAACCTTGAACTTGATTACGATTATTTGTTCATTTACGATGGAGATACGATTTCTGCTCCATTAATCGGAAAGTACACCGGAACCAATTCTCCAGGAAATATCACATCAACAAGTGGTTCATTATTGGTCGAATTTAGAAGCGATTGCGGAACAACAGCTCTTGGTTGGGAAGCCGTTTATACGATATCTTCTACCCCGAGTGACTCAATTCTACCAACAACTTCAATTGTTACAAATAACCTATGGGAAACTGGAGATTTCTCTGTTTCATTTATCGATACAGACAATAATGATTTGGCTGAACAATTCTATTATTCAGCCGAAAAAAACCCTGTTGAGAATGATTTTCATTCTACTTCAAAATTTGTTTACGAATCATTTGAGGACGATGCTGCTGAATGGTTTCCTGTTACTGGAAGTTATTCGATTATTTCAAATCAATATGTTTTTTCGGATAGTACTAATCAAAATTCGAACACATACATTTCTTTTACGCAAGATTCAACCGACATTTACGTTTATGAATGGGATTTGACTTTTTTGAGTAACGAGAACAATCAACGTGCTGGCGTTCATTTCTTTTGTGATGATCCGAATTTAAGCAATAGAGGAAACTCTTATTTTGTTTATTTGCGAGAAAGTGACAATGCGGTTCAAATACTTTCTGTGAACAATAATATTTTCAATGAAGAAGTGAATGTTCCCTTCAATATTGATGTAAATCAAAATTACAATTGCAAAGTTTTATACAACCCTATGAATGGGAGAATTGAAGTCTACATTAACAATTCCTTCGTTACATATTGGGAAGATTCTTCGCCACTAACATCTGGACAATTTATTTCTTTGAGAACTGGTGGTTGTTCAGCTTCTTTCGACAACATCCACACTTATCGGTCACGTGGGAATACAATCAATATCTCTACGACAATCGACATGACACTTGAAAGTGTTAATGCACAAGCAACAGGAATTATTTCTTCTTTAGTTTTGGACAGTGCAAATAATTGGTCATTGGTGCAAAACAAAACTATTCTTTTGGATTTTACTCCACCAGAATTCATTCGTTTAAATGATGGGACAGGAAATGATATTGATACTTTCTCAACTGCTATTATAAATGGAAATTGGAAAATGAAAGACATTCACTCTGACCTTCTATCGTATGAAATTGCGATTGGAACTCTGCCTATAATGGATAATATTTACCCTTGGTCAAATATTTCTTTGGACACCATTTTTTCAAGTGGCCTATTAAATACACTCAACGTTGATGAAATCTATTATTTATCTGTTCGAGGAAAAAATAATGCCGGATTAACGAGTCAATTTACAAGTAATGGTCAACGTTATGTTCCCAATGCAAGTATCAATGAAGTTGAATTGGCAAAAATTGAAATCTATCCAAATCCAAGCACTGGAATTGTTCATTTTAAGAATATTCCTATCGAAGCCAATGTTTTAGTGTACGATGTGATGGGAAGAAAGTGTTTTGAAGCAAATGAGATGAAGGATTCGACAATTGACTTATCTGCATTGAGTAATGGTGTTTATTCTATAATAATAGAAAATAATGGGTTATTCCTTCTAAAAAAATGGATCAAGGAATAAAAAAAGGCCATCCAAACGGATGACCTTTCAATTTATTCAAAAGATTTGGATGCTTATTCAGCAGCTTCTTCAGTTGAAGCTTCTTCAGCAACAGCTGCAGTTTCTTCTTCTTCATCTTCATCAACTGCACCTCTTGCCATTTTAACACCAACAACAACTGCAACAGAAGGTTCTCTAAATGTTACTCCATCGATGTTAATTTCAGAAACACGAATCGATTCACCGATACGTAATTCAGCAACATCAATAGTAATTGCGTCTGGTAAATCTCCAGGAAGTCCAGTAACTCTTAATTTTCTGTAAGGTTGCATTAATTTACCACCGTTCATTACTCCAATTGGAGCACCTGTAGTAAATAATGGAAGACTTACTTTAACTGGTTTCTTATCGTTCAATTCTAAGAAATCAACATGCATTGGTTTCCCTTTTACTGGGTGCATTTGCATATCTTGGATAATAGTAAAAACTTTTTTACCATCAATGTCAATTTCTACTTGATATACATCTGCAGAGAAAATAATTTTCTCAACATCTACAGATCTTACAGAAAAGTGAGTTTGTTCACCTTGACCATAAATTACACATGGTACTCTTCCTTCATTTCTAAGTGCAGAAGTGTCCTTCTTCCCTACGTTCGTTCTTAACGAACCGCTCAATTGTGCTTTTTTCATTTTTATTTATTTACTTGTTATTATACGATAAAATGTGAACTAATTGATTGGTTGTTTACCATTCTACGGATAACATCCGCAAAAAGATCAGCAACACTAATCACACGAATTTTCTCATGTGATTGTTTCAATGGAATTGTATCCGTAACAATTAGTTCGGTAATTTTTGAGTTTGTTATTCTTTCGAAAGCTGGTCCAGAAAGAACAGCATGTGTACAGAAAGCTCTCACACTCAATGCACCTTTCTCCATAAAAAGATCCGCTGCTTTTGTCAAAGTACCTGCTGTATCGCACATATCATCCACAAGAATTACATCTTTTCCTTTCACATCACCAATGACAGTCATTTCTGCAACTTCATTTGGTTTACGACGTTGTTTATGGCAAATTGCCAATCCTATATCTAATCTTTTCGCATAAGAATTAGAACGTTTTGTTCCTCCAGCATCTGGTGCAGCCATGATTAAATTACCGTTGTCAATTTTCTCAATTTCTGCATTGAAAATTGTAGATCCGTAAAGATGATCAACAGGAACTTCGAAGAAACCTTGAATTTGGTCTGCGTGTAAATCCATTGTCATGATACGATCAATACCTGAAGCCATTAACATGTTGGCCACTAATTTAGCACCAATTGCAACTCTTGGTTGATCTTTTCTATCTTGACGCGCTAAACCAAAATAAGGAATAACTACAATTATTTTTCGAGCTGATGCACGTTTTGCAGCGTCCACCATCAAGAGTAATTCCAATAAGTTTTCTGCAGGAGGCATCGTTGATTGAACGATGAAAACATCTTGTCCACGAACCGTTTCTTCAAAAGAAGGTTGGAATTCTCCGTCACTGAAAGTTGTTACTTTACAATCACCTAAACTGACACCGTAACTAGCAGCAATTTTCTCTGCTAACACTTTTGACTCACGTCCTGAAAATATTTTTACACCTACTGACATATTTCTTATTTTTCTACGAAGGCGCAAAGTTAGTGAATTTCATTGATTCATTCACTTTTTTTTCACCTTTTTTAACGCAGGAGGAATGAAAGCTAAACGCACCATCAAAAAAACAAATAATACTGTTAGATAAACGATTTACTAACTTATTCTTTGAGCTTTACCTCAACGTCTAGTTCAACTCCTTCAATTAGGGTGTTTTTCAAGAAAAGTGTACTTTCTTCGAAAGCTGGAATCGCCAGTAAAACGGTCTTTTTAATGGGTTCATATAAAATTGATTTATCCTTCGTTTCTTGGGAAATAAAATCTCCTTTTTCATCATAGGATTCAATCAATAAAACAATGGAACCAAGAATGAAAATCATTTTTAATAATCCTAACGCAATACCCAATAATTTATTGACCAAACTCAATTGAACAATCTTAATTACTTTTTCGATGGCCTTTCCGCCAAAATAGACCATTGCCCCGACAATTAAGAAGATAATTGTAAAAGAAATTGTTGGCAAGTATTCATTTTTGATTTCAAAATTATCCACTAAAATTGTAGACATGTAATCTGAAAAATGAATTCCCGCGTAAAGCCCTAAAAAAAGAGCTAAGAAGGTAAATAATTCAATGATAAAACCTTTTGAAAAACCTTTCCAAGTGGCATAAATCAGGGCTATAATTATAGCAATATCAATAAAGCTCATTGTTTTTTATTCGCAATCTTTCATTAAAGTTGTGCTGAAAGACAGTTTTACTTCAGACCACAATTTAGAAACACCATCTTCACCTGTATGCAAATCTGAGCATTCAGCATTCAAAGCTGCAATCCCTGCCAAAGCTTCCCATGCACTCACATCAATAACAGTTTCAAAGTTAAAAACATCATTTTCAAAGGTGTAATCTCCTTGAACTTCAACTAAAATTCCATTCATTGTGATTTCGAAAATAGCGTTACGCTCATTAATTTGCATCATTTTACCTTCGATATAAGGTGTATTGATTGTTTCGAAAAAATGTTTTGCTACTTTTCCATTTCTTTCTTCATTGTTCGTTTCAACAGAAGCTGTATTCATTCTAAATTTCATGGAACGTAAAACAACCATTGGATCGTCAGATGAAACACTTGTTACATCAATGTCGTTAAAACCACCTGGCACACCTTTCTTTTCAGAAGTTTTATACGCAACCCATTCGAAATGAGTTGAATCCGCGAAATAACTATATTCACAAACTGGTGCTGCACTTGTTTCTTCAACAACTTCTACTTCTACGACTTCCGTGTTCTCCGCTGAATCACAAGAGAATAATCCTAGTGAAATTGTAAAAGCGGCAATGATATATGTTATTTTTTTCATCTTAATTTTATTTTTAAGTGATAAAGATAGTAAAATGAAATGAGAACAAACAATACGTTTCAAAACTATTTCCCGTTGCTCAATTCTGTTTTTATCCTACCTTTGTAACAATGGATCATGATATAGAAATAAAATTTCAGGCAGTTCTCAAAGAATTAGAAAAAGAATTTGGTGGAGGAATGGATGTGCAAGCTATTCTCTTTTTAATTGGTGTCAATGAATTAGGCATTGGCTACAAAGATTTTTCAAAAAGTGAAAAAACAGACGTTCTTCACATTGCTGTTTGTACTATTCTAGAACCATACGGTTATTACAAATTCGAAAAAAGAGACGAAGAAAACTGGCCTCATTTTACTTTAGTGAAAGAAATACCACCGATTGATGGTCGAGAACAGCAACACCTCATCAAAGAAGCGATTACGGAATATTTTGTCGTAAATGGATATGTAGAAGGAGTGTAGAGGGATACGCTTCATTTGGAGTTGAAGAAATCGTTATAAAATCATAATTTTAATGCTTCCCGCTCAATAAACTGTCTTTCTTTTTTTATTTTCAATATATTTGCACGCATTAATATAATTTTCAATGGATTTTTTCATCAAAGCTGTACAGTTATTACTTTCTTTATCAATATTAGTTGTTTTACACGAATTTGGTCATTATTTGGCTGCTCGATATTTCGGTATCCGTGTAGAGAAATTTTATTTGTTTTTTAATCCTTGGTTTTCTTTGTTCAAGAAAAAAATTGGACAAACAGAATGGGGAATTGGATGGTTGCCTTTGGGTGGTTATGTGAAAATTTCAGGAATGATTGATGAATCTATGGACAAAGAACAACTGGCACAACCTGTTCAACCATGGGAGTTTCGTTCAAAACCAGCTTGGCAACGTTTAATTGTAATGATTGGCGGTGTAGTCGTTAACCTTATCGTTGGTGTTTTAATTTACATTTTCGTTGTTTTTGCTTGGGGAGAAGAGCAAATTCACACCACAGATTTAAAAGCAGGGTTATCGATTCACCCTTACATGCAGAAATACAATTTGCGCTCTGGGGATAATATCTTAGAAATTGAAGGAGAAAAAGTAATCCATATCAATGACATTAATGCTGGGTTAATGATTCGTGATCAGCATAAATTAAAAGTACAACATGCTGACGGAAAAATTGAAGACATCGTTTTACCTGAAGGTTTAGATTATGAAATTTTTGGAGAAGGAGCTTTTCCAACGGCAAAACTTCGATTAAAAGCAAATGTAGTTGATTATTTAAGTGCAATTGCATCGGTTGATTCTTTGGGAATTAAAAGTGGCGATGTTTTTATTTCTCTGAATGGCGGTGAATTTACACTGGATAACTGGAAAGAAAATGACAATTCAGGTACAATTCTCCGTGAAAAAGATACGTTAAGTATTGATTTCATGAACGGAACTCGATCTTTATTTACAATTGCCAATCCTGCATTAGCGAGTGGAATTCAACCTGGAGATAAAATTATTCGTGTAAACGATTCAGCAATTGAATTCTTCGATAATATTGTTGATGCATTGTATTTTTCACGTGGTGAATCTGCAACAGTTGTAGTAGAGAGAAATGGAGAAGAGAAAACAGTTGAGGTGAATGTTTCTGAAAGTGGTACGATTGGATTTTACCCAATCGCTTCAGATTATTTTGATAAAGATGCTTTTCAACACATTGATTATTCTTTTGGACAAAGTTTAAGTCGTGGTTTAGACCGAGGAATGACAACTTTAAGTGATTATGTTGGTCAATTGAAATTCATCTTCACGAAGAAAGGAGCAAGTTCAATTGGTGGATTTGGAGCGATTGGAAATCTTTTTCCTTCCGTTTGGAATTGGGAAATATTTTGGTTGAACACTGCATTAATTTCTATCATTCTTGCCTTTATGAATATTCTTCCTATTCCGGCTTTGGATGGTGGTCATGTGGTTTTCTTATTGTATGAGATTGTGACAGGAAAAGAGGCTCCTCAAAAAGTGTTGGAATATGCTCAAATGGTTGGTTTCTTCATTCTTATGGGTTTATTACTCTACGCCAACGGAAATGACATTTACCGTTACTTCTTTAGTTAGTTCTCTTTCTTTTTCTAAACTGTTGTTGTATCTTTGAAAGAAAATCAACACCATGAAGAACCTATTTTTATTATTTTCTTTTGTACTTTGTACAATTACTGCCTTATTTGCTCAAGATACCGAGGGACATATTGTTTACACCATCGAACTAAGTTCTGATGATCCTCAAATGCAAATGGCTATTCCGATGTTTTCAGGTTCGACAATGGAGATGTATTTTTCAGACAACAATTCTCGCACAGAATTAAGCATGGGAACTTTTATCACAACCACAATTATTACCGACATCAAGAAGGATAAAATGCTGATGTTGATGAGTGGAATGATGGGACAAATGGCAATTCCAGGTGTTTTAAGTGAAATGAAAGAAAAAGCAGAAAAAACCAATGCACGTGACCCACAGGATGATAACATTGAAACGGAAGATGCGGAAGATGAATATGAAATAGAATTCACCGATGAAACCAAAGAAATTCAAGGATATACATGTAAAAAAGCCATTGTTTCTAGTGCGGATGGTGTGGAAATGATTTATTGGTACACCGAAGAAATTCAGTTTGCAAAAGACGGCCAAAATTATTTCAACAAAGATGTCCCTGGATTCCCAATGGAATTTGAAACATTCAACAGTGGAATGAAAATGAAAATGACTGTTACGAAATACAGTAAATCACTGGACAAAGATGCTTCTGAATTGTTTGATTTCACCATTCCAGATGGTTACAAAGAAATGACAATGGAGGAATTGGAGAAAATGGGACAAGGAGGATAGTATTTTTTGAAATGGAGTACGGACGGGGTTGACTAAAATACGTAAAAACGATTGAGGTTGGTTTAGTTTATGAATTCTAGGGAGTGTTATACGCATAAATTAAGGTAGTAACCAAAATTTCCATCCACCCCAAAACATCCCATAATGCTTATAAAAAGGTTTAAGTTCAGTATCTCTTAACATTGTGATTGAATCCATTTCGTTTCTTGAATTACAAAAAGTGATATGATCATTTTTAAAATTCCATACAAAATATGGAGGATTTGAATTTACAGCATCTGGTCCCGTTAACCCAAAAACAATATCATCTACAATCTCAAATTCATTTATTGGGAGATAGTTATTTCCATTATATTTTATACCTGATGTAGTACCATTGATTTGACCAACTTCCTTATCATACTTTAGAGGGATTCTTCTCGAATCTCCTAAGCCATGATCGCCCCAATGAGTATTCAGAAAAATAATCATTGAAATCAGGATGGTGGATGAAGTTATTAGCCAAGTTTTTAAAGCAACTTTTTGCTTAGTTAGCATCTTAATAATCAAAGAAATTATTAAACCGTAAACTGCACTTTGTATTGCGATTTTAATGAATTCAAAAATGGCTCCTACTATTACTTCCATATTAAGATTGGGTTAGGGGTATGCGTATTATGCTCTTTCGTTTATTGTTACGGTCCTACATGAAAACTCAATTTCAAAACTAGGTTTTCCAAATCCTGTCAGACAGATTATTTTTCCATAAAACACGGTACCTTTCAGGTAATAATCAAAAGAATATATTTCAGTGTTTGAATAATCATGAAATGGTACGGATTTGGGGTTAATGCTCTCTAACTCCCCAAAGGTTATCCTTTTCCCTACATGTTCATTAAGATCCTCGTCAAACTCAGAAATATCTATTTCCATTTTGGGGGTTGATTCAAACTCGATTTCCATCATGTTCAATGGCATATCATGAAAAGTTATTATTTCTAAACCAACAAAGTCAATTTTCATATAGGTTTTCTTTAATTACCGATAACGATTTGGGCTAAGTTTTTGTGCAGCTTCTCGAATATAATTCTTTTGTGGCATAAAGTTTAGACTATGTCAGTAACACTTCTATATTTCGGGAATCGTTAATGTGTCACAATCGCATGGTTCCTGGGTGTAGGTGTTATTCATGTCATAGTAACGAATAAAGCATGAATCCGATGAGAATTTGTAGATCCAATCATCTACTGATTTTCCATTTCGCATGTAGCCAGACATAAAGTTAGTTCGTGTTGAATCCAGATAATTTATTTCTTCGCTATTCCCAAATCCATCATGGTGAATACTTCTAGCTAATTTTTTGCCGCTTCTATAATACGAGTATGATGTATCAATAAGTTGATCTTGCGAATAATGATAAATATGTCCTAATTCCCCTGTTTCCCAATAAATTCTTTTTTCACCATTTTTTAATCCATTTTTATAAACGGTCGTTGATTCCAAATTTCCGTTAAGATCGAAAATTTTGAATTCACCTTCCAGTAGATTGTCTTTAAACGTTCCCTCTTCAATTAGAATATTGTTTTGAAATTGTTTTACAAAACCATTCTTTATACCGTCCATGAATTGGATTTCAACAGTATACTTGCCCTGAACTTTACGGGTACAACCACTAAATTCAGACTCATCTAGTAGAAATCTATCATTAACTAACTCAAGCTCATCAAAGTTTACGCATTCAGCATTATTTGAATGCTTCTCCGTAGCACATCCAAATAAGAATGTTGCCAGAATGATATTGAGAATGCGGTTTTTCATTGTTACTAACAAGTAGCTAAACTCCATTAACCTTCTCTAAACTCAGGTAAACAAGGAATTAGCGAATTCATTTATTATCTATTTAAAATTTCATTCCTACCTCACCAACACCATTTTCGTAGTAAAAGTTCCCGATTCTTTTTGAATGTTCACAAAATACTGTCCTGCTCCTAAATCATTCAATTCAAAGGCGATATCGTGTGAACCAGCATTCAATTGTCCGTCGTACACTTCTGCTACTTTCTTCATTTGAATGTCGAACACCTCAATTTTCACCCATTCGTTATCCGCAACAAAGCGAACAGATGATTTTCCAAAAGATGGATTCGGGTAAATAATTGCTTGGTGTTTACTCAATTCCTCTTCTTCTAATCCGACAGAACAAGCACCCAATAAATTGTAATACGTAACCGTATGCTCAAACAAAGGTTGAATTTCATTCGATGGAACGCCGAACCAATCTTTCAAGATAGACGCATAAACATCTCGGAAATCAATTTGCATTGGAATTCCTTCCTGCGGAACTATAGTACTTCCAATGGTTGGATTTGATCCCATTAAACTAAAGTCTAAACAAGTTCCAAATAAAAACATCGGTGCTGCATCTCCGTGATCTGTTCCAAAACTTGCATTGGATGCAACCTGTCTCCCAAATTCTGAAAAAGTCATTCCAGCTACACGATCATCAATTCCCAATAATTGTAAATCATCTTGAAATGCTGCAATGGCATCGGATACAATTTTCATTAAATCGGCATGTTTTCCTTGTACTGTATTGGTAGAAAGCACTTGAGAATCATGCGTGTCAAATTCATTCACGTTTAAAATATATACTTTCGATTTCAAACCTCCAGAAATCATCTGCGCAACATATTGCAACTGCACAGCTAGAGGATTTGTTGGGTCATACATTGTCGATAAAGTATTCCCCCCATTTGCAGAAGTATTGATTTGTCCACCATAAGCATTTGCTTGATCGATCAACGTTTTTAGATAATCCATGTGTGAACCGTAATACGTTCCATCATCCACTACGCCACTTCCATTCAAATTATACACATCAAAAGGATTATTCACAGAATGACTGAAATTAGCCATCAAGCCTTGGCATGTTGAAGAGATTTCATACCCCATACTTATTGCAAATGGATCAGGGTATTGTGCATTTGGATAATCTGCTGGATAATTGGGGTAATGGTTATCAAAATCACGTCCTAGCCAGCCAGTTGTAGCATTCGAGTTAATTAAACCTGAACTCCAAATGTCCATTGACCTAAAATGTGAACGATTCTGCGTTGGGTATCCTACATTTTGGATAACACCTAGCTTTCCAGTATCAAACATTCCTTTCATTCCTGTCATTACAGGGTGTAAACCCGTTGCAGCTGTCAAAGATAAAACAGATGCTTCCGGAATTAAAATATTATTTCTTTGTGTATTTAAATTTGCGTATTGATCCAACGGAATAACCGTATTCAAACCATCATTTCCTCCGTTCAAACGTATAATCACTAAAACGCGATCTTCCGCAGATTTAGAGACGTTAAACAATTGCTTTGCGATGGATTGAAACTTCATTTCATTCAATAATATCGGTGTTCCCACAGATGCCAGCGCCATATTTTTTACAAAATTTCTTCTTTTCATAGTTTTTAAATTTGGCCTACATTGTGTGGAATTCAGGCATTTGAAATAATCGGTTTAATGTCAATTCTAAGCGAAGTTTCACTGGATTTGAGAAAGTAGTGTTTCCTGGATTTGCAACATAATCGTTGTATTGCACCGTCCATTCAAAATCAGGTAAACTATTGGTTAAAATTGCTTTAAGAATTAATTTTTGAAGTGAATCTACATTTTTCGGTGTAAAAACATCACACATATCATCAATAACAGCCACTGCATCGGACGGTAAAGATAAATTGTCTAAAAATGTGAGGACATTTAACCTGAAATTATTCCCGTTGACAAGAGGTCCACCAAGAACGGCAAACCATGCACTAATATCAAAACGTTCTTTAATATGTGTGGCATTTACCCATAATTTTGAAAAAGAGGGTTCTTGATAATAAGCAGGCCAACCAGCAACACTCGGAGGTTCAAGGTATGCTTGACCAAGTGTTTCTGCTAGCCAATAAACATTGAGTTGCATTTCGTAATCGGTTGCAAGGTCAAAATTTGTTTGCGATTCCGTTCCATTCAACATAGAATACATCATGTCCAATGGTCCTTTGATCAATGCTCCTCGAACAGAGACATCGTAAAAATGTTCGCTGGTAAATAATTCCGTTAAAACAGGTAAAACCTCAAAATTATTGGCCAACATTGTCGTTGCCATGTCTTGAATAACCGTAGATTCTACCGCAGCTGTTAAATCATAATTGACAAAATAACGGTATAATTTTCTACAAATGAAACGCGCTACTTCATTCTGTTGAAAAATAACATCGATGTAATCTGAAAATTCATTTGCAGCATTTGCAGAGATTGTAACTCCTCCAAAATGTGCGGACAATGTTTTCGTTGAATTATCATGTAAAGCCGGTGTAAAAGTTGATGTTACATCTGTTACAGTATCACTTCTTAATCCTTCTACGATCCAACCCGTAAATATCTTTGCGCCTGCTGCTACATCTGATTCTGTGTAATTTGTATAATCTCCAACGCCAACTTGTGGACCTTTTCCAATGGTAAATAATTCCAATAATTCTCGTGCAAAATTTTCATTTGGACTGAATAAATTATTCGAAGCGCCATTCAAGAATAATAGCATATTCGGATTGATTGCGACATCTTTGACCAATTGTTTGAAATTTCCTAAAGAATTTGCTCGTAGCAGCGCATAATAATCATACGATGCTCTTGCATCAAAAGTTGCTGTTGCACCAAAATGATTGACCCAGAATAAGCCCATTTTCTCTGCAATAGAGAATTGTTCTTTGTTCATTCTTTCGTAATGATATCCAGCTAAGGAAACAAATCGGGCATTATCGACCGTTTGCGATTGTGTCGTATCCAAAGGATAAACAGCATTCACCCAACTTGTCCCAAAAGGAACAATGGTTTCATCGGGCAAATAAGCCAATGGTTCACCTACAGCAGGGATTTGTAAAAGACTTGTTACTGTTGCGTTCATTCCATTGGTAACTGCGTCCAACATTTGCTGGTTGGTCGGTCCAAACATTAGCCTTCTTAAAAGGTGGGCTGCTTGAATTTTGGTCCAAGGTCCTGTATAGGGCGTTAAGTTATACGAAATGTCGTTTCCTAATTCTTGATCTGGCATAATTAG